>Ga0129312_1000042_pt1 | contig 135705 bp, 139 predicted proteins | sample O827metagenome_FD_94434 | JGI IMG/M metagenome (GOLD analysis project Ga0129312, IMG submission 94434) | Orangutan group fecal microbial communities from Wisconsin, USA - O827 metagenome | ecosystem: Host-associated > Mammals > Digestive system > Large intestine > Fecal | place: USA: Wisconsin... | reverse complement strand
GAACTCTAACAGAATGTTAGGCGTAACCACAAAGACTCAGGCTAAGTCCACTGAGAAGTTATCCTCCGGTTATAAGATTAACCGTGCAGCAGATGATGCAGCAGGTCTTTCCATTTCCGAGAAAATGCGTAAGCAGATTAGAGGTCTGACACAGGCTTCCGCAAATGCTCAGGACGGTATTTCAGCAGTTCAGACAGCAGAAGGTGCGCTGACTGAAGTGCATGATATGCTTCAGAGAATGAACGAACTGGCTGTAAAGGCTTCCAACGGCACCATGTCCGAAAACGACAGAAGCTATGTGCAGAACGAGATTGACCAGCTGGTTACTGAGATTGACCGTGTTTCTGAGACGACTAAGTTCAATGAGACCTATTTGCTGAAGGGCAAAGGTGATAAGAGTGCAACCGTTAAGGCTGAAGCTACTATCGGAACTACCACCAGTGAGGCAAGTGTAATTGACGCAAAGGGTAATATATATAGTGGTGCAGTTACATCTACTTTGGCTTCTGGTACAGAAGATACTGCTACAATTACTTACAAAGATGCTGAAGGCAATACTAGAACAAAAGATATTACCTTCAAAGCAGGTGCCAACGATAAAGCAACAGCTACTAATTTAGCCGATGCAATCGCAGCTGATAAAGAGCTTGGAAGAATTTTTAATGCTTCTGCAGATGCAACCGGAAAGCTTACAATTGAATCTAAACTGAATGGCAACAAAACGGATGATAGCAAAAATGCAGTTACCGATATTGCATTTAAATCGGTTGATGGTGCCCTGAATACATCTATGGCAGGCGTGGCAGAGGCAGCAACGGGAGAATCTGTAGAATTTGATTTAGCTGGTTTGACATCAGGTAATTCAATTACCATTGATGGAAAGACCTTTACCTATGACCCTGCCAAAGTCAGCTCAACAGATGATGCAAATACTTTTAAGTCTTTGGATGACTTGAAGGCATTGCTTGGAAGCGAATATACAGTTACCGTAATGGGTAAGCAGGATGTGACAACGCAGTCGTGGGTAGATGGTGGATCAGTGGGTGCAGCTGATGATACACATACGGATAGCGTAGAAACTGAAAGCGAAGTATTGACATCAAGCACAGATGAGCTTGGTACTCTTAACAACACTATGTTTACTGGATTGACAACTGCTACAGGTACCCATACTCCAGATGCAGTGGAAGATGTTGTATCAGCTATCAGTGCCTTGACAGTGACACTTAATATTGCCCGCAAGGCGTCCGTTGAGATGTCAGATGCATTAACATTAAGCCTGCATGTAGGTGCCGATTCTACGGAAGAAAATAAGATTTCTGTGGATATTGAGTCTATGAGTGCAAAGGGTCTTGGTATTGATGGTCTGAAGGTTGACGGTAAGGATAGCAAAAATGCTGACAATGCTATTGACACTATCGCTGCAGCAATCCAGAAGGTTTCCACTCAGCGTTCCGCGCTTGGTGCAGTTCAGAACAGACTTGAGCATACCATCAACAACTTAGACAACGTAGTTGAGAATACTACAAGTGCTGAATCTGCTATCCGTGATACAGATATGGCATCTGAAATGGTTAAGTACTCCAACAATAACATTCTTGCTCAGGCAGGTCAGGCTATGTTGGCTCAGGCTAACCAGTCCAATCAGGGTGTTCTTTCCTTACTTGGCTAAGCAATGTAAGAGTTCAGAATTAGTTGTAAAATCAATAGAGATGCCGGAGCGAAAGCTCCGGTATCTTTTTATGCCTGCCGTGTGAGACTGTTTTGCATTTTCATGTTACCGAAGTATCCTCTCATCTTCTATCATTCCTCAATATCTCCCTACCACCCTTATGAAACAAAAGCGCCTCCTTTGCTATGCAGAATTTATTAGGCACCATTTTCTATAGCAGCAATGGTTTGGACATATGCGGGATTAGTATCTAAATCTTCCTAATTTTTTACTTAAAATCATGCATTTTATCATGCAACAAGCTTCGATTGGACATATACATAATTTTCTATGATTTTCACCTAAAATATCATTGATTTCATGGAATGATTTTAAGATTTATCTGCTATATGTCCAAATCAGCATAATATCTCATGTAAAGATGCAAATATGTACAATTTGATGTAAAAACATTCTATCTGTCCAAAAGAAATAAATCGTCTGAAAAATATTGATTTTGATTGCTGCACATTTCTCGGACTGATTTGCTTCTGACACAGTCTCACCCTTTCTTGTAATACGGCTATCTTTTAGCTATCATTTGACAATTTCTCCGGATTGACCATTTTACATTTTCATGTTATTATAATAAAGCTTAATTTCTAAGCTTCTATCAAATCTTGTAACACCCTTCCTACCCAACACTTTTATAAATGAATGGAGGTAATCATCACGTATCAGGAAAAAATGTATTTCATAAGTCAGCAACTTGAAAAAACAATTAAAGAACTTAAGCAGCAATTACAAGACCTGCCAGACGGCAAGCTGCTCTATGTGCAAAATGATAAATATTCTAAGTGGTATCAACGCACAGAGCAGGGAGTTACCTATATTCCCAAAAAGAACCGAGCGCTGGCTGAAAAGCTTGCCCTCAAACAATATTTATCCCTACAGATTCAAGACCTGCAACAGGAAAAGCTAGGAGTTGATATGTATCTGCGCCATTGTCCGAAGGGCGAAGGAGAAGCTATCCGTTGGTTAAAAAGGAAGCATGGAATTGGGGAATTGATAGGAAAGTTTTTTAATCCTTCTGATATAGCGCTAGACGAATGGAGCCAAATGCCATATCAAAATAACACTTCTCATTCTGAAAGACTTATTTTCAAATCTCCATCCGGACATATGGTTCGTTCCAAGTCCGAGCTTCTCATTGACATAGCGCTTTACACAAACAAGATTCCCTTCCGTTACGAGTGTGTACTAAAGCTTGATGAAAACTTGTTTTATCCCGACTTCACAATTCGTCATCCTCATACCGGTGCGTTTTTTTATTGGGAACACTTTGGTATGATGGATAACTCGGATTATGCATGCACAGCGTTCAAAAAGCTGCAAATCTACTCTGATAATGCAATTTACCCTAATATTAATCTAATTACCACTTATGAAACAAAAGAATATCCTTTGTCATATGAGTCAATAGAAGAATTGATTAGGCACTATTTTCTATAACAATATGGGTAGTTTGGACATATGCAGAATTATTATTTAAACATTTACAATCTCCAACATCAAATCGAGCATTATATCAAGTAATCAGGGGAGATTGGATATATGCACAATTTTTTCTGATTTACGCCAAGGATATCCATGATTTCATGGGTATGATTTCAAATTTATCTGCCATATGTCCAAATCAGCAATATATCTTATGTAAAATGGAGGGAAATGTACCATTTCAGGTAAAAATCACTCTATATGTCCAAAACGGCACACCAGCCGCAAGGAGGAATCCCTCTTTCGTAGGCAGCCACAAATCTCTATAAAACCAAAACGGCACGCCAGCCGCAAAAGGGAATCTGCAAGACAGCACTATATGCAGTCAAAAAGGTGCCTGAGCGAAGGCTCCGGCACCTCTAGTATCTCTTTCCCTATTGAAATTGAATTGAAGCAAATTAATGCTAAGTAAAAAAACTCTTCACAGTTTTGCCGACAGTTTATTGCATGTGGGGCGTACGCCCTATGAAAATGAATAAACAGTTTATCCTTAGCGAGCAAGCTCCCACAGACAAACTGTTTATTCATTTCCGCATGGCTGAACGTTTATATAAAATCATATTTTACCAAGGTCAGTCCCTGCGCCGGAGCAGTAGGTCCTGCTGCCGCCCTGTCTCGTGCCTCTAATATCCTGTTGATATCCTCGGGGCTTCTCTTCCCCTGCCCAACCTCCATAAGGGTGCCTGCAATAATACGAACCATATTGTAGAGAAAGCCGTTACCGCAGACCCGAATCACCAAATCAGCCCCCTGCTCCTCCACCTCCACGGAATAAAGCGTGCGCACAGTAGACTCCACCTGCGCACCGGTCTGACAGAAGCTCTTGAAATCATGCTCTCCCACAAGATATGCCCCGGCCTTTTTCATAGGCTCCACATTCAAGGTATGATAAGTAAAATAAGAGTACAGCCGCTTTACGGGCATTGGAAATTCTGCCCGGTAGATACGATATTCATAAGTCTTGCGGCTCTCGCAATGCCTTGGGTGCCAATCCTTCTCCACCTGCTCCGATTTCTGTATACGAATATCCTCCGGCAGACGCTGATTTAGAGCATAGGATATTTTCTCGGCAGGCATACGGCTTATCGTATCAAACACCGCCACGTTGCAAAGTGCATGAACCCCTGAATCTGTTCTGCTGGCACCGATTACCTCTATTTTCTCTCCCAAAAGCTGAGAAAGACATCTGTTCAGCTCGCTCTCAATGGTGATGCCGTTATTTTGCAGCTGCCACCCATGATAATTGGTGCCGTCATACGCCACCACCAAGCGCACTCGCCTTAGCTCTGCAGCCGCTTTTTCTGCTGCCTGCTGCTCTGCCTCCACTTGATTGTATTGCTCCATAAATATTTCTCACCTGCTCTAAAAGGATAATCTTCCCACAAAAATACTGATTACCAAATATACCAAAATACACAAATATGCAACATAATCCCTTTTTTCATAAATCAGAGGCTTCATTTTGGTACGTCCCGACCCGCCTCTGTAGCATCTTGCTTCCATTGCCATCGCCAAATCATTGGCACGGCGAAACGCAGAAATGAACAGCGGAACCAAAAGAGGCACCAGCGCCTTGGCACGCTTTATCAAATTACCACTCTCAAAATCAGCGCCTCTGGCAATCTGCGCTTTCATAATCTTATCAGTCTCCTCCAGTAAAATAGGAATAAAACGCAGGGCTATGGACATCATCATTGCCACCTCATGCACCGGAACCTTAAAGACTCTTAAAGGACGCAGCATTTTTTCCATGCCGTCCGTCAGATTATTGGGTGTGGTTGTCAGTGTCATAAGAGATGAGCCAATAATCAAAAGACTCAATCGCACCGCCATGCTGACCGCCATGCGAATGCCCTCCGCCGTAATGGTAAGCTTCCAAATGGTGATAACAGGCGTTCCCGGTGTCAGGAAAAGATTAAACAGCACTGTAATCATTAAAAGAAGCATAATCGTTTTCATGCCTCGTACCATAAATTTAAAGGGTACTCTTGAAAGCCATATAACTATTCCCAGAAAAACCGCTGCGATGGCATAGCCCAAAAAGTTTTTAAAAAAGAATAGCGAAATAATAAACAGCAATGTTCCTCCCAGCTTCACTCTGGGGTCCATCTTGTGTATGATTGATTCCGTCTGATAATATTGTCCTAATGTAATATCTCTAAGCATATTGCTCCTCACTACAGTTCATGCCCTGCTTGTCTCGGGTCACATCTGTCACTATTTACCTGTAATCCTCTTTGGCAGACTACTTTAACACTCTCACCAGTTCTGCTGCCGCTTCCTCAATGGTAGTGACATCTACATCAACATCAAGCCCCTTTTCCTTCAGTGCGTGCATAATATAAGTCACCTGAGGTGCAGCCAGTCCTACCTCTTCCAATTCCCTATAATGGCGGAAAACCTCTCTGGGTGTATCGTCCATCATAACCGTTCCCTGATTCATCACAATAATACGGTCTACATACTCTGCCACATCCTCCATGCTATGAGACACCAATAGTATAGTCATGCCCGTCTGCGCTTGGAGCTTCTTAATCTGACCTAGTATTTCATCTCTTCCCTTAGGGTCCAATCCTGCCGTAGGCTCGTCCAAAATAAGCATTTCGGGCTTCATGGCAAGAACTCCGGCAATCGCCACACGCCTCTTCTGACCACCAGACAATTCAAAGGGCGACTGATAATAAAGCTCCTCAGGAAGCCCTACCTTGCGCAACGCATCATAGGCACGCAGCTCTACCTCCTTTTTTTCCAGACCCAAATTCTTCGGCCCAAAGCATACATCTGAAAACACATCAATTTCAAAGAGCTGATGCTCCGGATATTGAAAGACTAAGCCTACCTTACCACGAAGCTTTTTCATATCATAATCCGCATCATAAATATCTTCACCGTTAAAATAAATATGACCCTCCGTAGCCTTAAGCAGTCCATTCAGATGCTGCATTAAAGTTGATTTACCGGAGCCGGTATGCCCGATGATACCCACAAATTGTCCGTCCGGTATATTGATATTGATATCCGAAAGGGCTTTTCTGGCAAGAGGAGTTCCCTCCCCATATATATAACTTACATGGTCTATAATCATAGACATAATCTGTATCCTGTTCCTTTCCCAATCTTTTGCCCTGTTTCACAATCGCTTGGCTACTGCCATATCTCTACCCTACAATTACTCTGTTTCCTACTGTCCGCTTTTCTAAAGCTTCCACCAGCTCCTCTATGGTTAAGATTCCATTTGGAAGCGGAATGCCCTCTTTTTGCAGCTCATAGGCCAACAACGTCACCTGTGGCACATCTAAACGCAGACTCTTTAATTTTTCCACCTGAGAAAAAATTTCCCTTGGTGTTCCATCCATGGCAATTTTTCCCTGATCCATGACAAATACCTTATCGGCATGAATGATTTCCTCCATATAATGAGTTATCAGGATTACCGTCACGCCCTCCACCTGATTCAAGCCACGAAGTGCGCGGATAACCTCCCTTCGCCCATTGGGGTCCAGCATTGCGGTAGGCTCGTCCAGCACAATGCATTTAGGGTGCATGGCAAGCACACCGGCTATGGAAACTCTCTGCTTCTGTCCTCCTGAAAGCTTGTTGGGTGAAGCCTTGCGAAATTCATACATGCCTACCGCCCGGAGACTTTCTTCCACACGCTGCCATATTTCCTTTGTGGGTATGCCCATATTTTCAGGTCCGAAGCCCACGTCCTCCTCCACCACCTGACCGATAATCTGGTTGTCCGGGTTCTGGAAGACCATTCCTGCAGTCTGACGAATATTCCAAAGCTGTTCTCCGTCATTGGTATCCATTCCATCTACCCAAACAGTTCCCTCCGTAGGATTCAATATTGCATTCATATGCTTGGCAAGCGTAGACTTACCTGACCCGTTATGACCCAGAATCGCAATAAATTGTCCCTGCTTAATATCTATGGACACGTTATCCACAGCCTTTGTAATCCCCTCTACATTGCCCTCTTCATCACGTCTGATATATTCAAATACAATATCCTCTGTTCGGATAATTCCCATATTGTCACTCATTCCTTCTTAATCTGTGTATTGGTTGCCACTTATACGCTTCTTATTTTACTAAATAAGCGGCAGAAATACAACCTGTAAAATTCGAATCCCTAACCCATGATTTACAAAAAATATTTCTCATGTTATTCTATATCTGAAAACAAAAGAAAGGACACCCTATGAATCAGGACAAGCAAAAATTAATAAGAATGTTCGTCATATTAGCTGCAATCGTATTACTTGTAGGCGGATTGACAAAGCTGTTTAAGAGCAATTCCCAAAGCCTTTCGGATTATGCGGCTCTTCATCCCGAGCTCAACCTTTCCACTGACGAATCAGAAGACACAGATATATCTTTGGAGCTTCCCGAAGCTTCTACGTTGGAATCAACCGGTGAGGAGAGTTCCGATGCCTTTGTCTCCCTTCCAATCGGAGCTTCTCTTAATGGTGACAGTCAGCTGGAGCATCGCGTTGTTTACACTGACTCATTTTATTACGAGCCCTTATCCGATAATCTGAGACGCTTCATCACAGGTGTTTCTTTTCCTCAGACCGATGAAAATAGTAAGGCACCGGAAATTACCTATGACGAGCTTTGCTATCTTCATATTTTACATTACAATTTTGACGGAGAGCCTACTGAGGGCGAGCTGATTTGCAATAAGACCATTGCACAGGATTTAGTGGAAATCTTCTATGAATTATATTGTAATGAATACCGCTTGGAAAAGGTTCGTTTGATTGACGAATATGACGGCGATGACACTGCTTCCATGGAGGACAACAATACCTCCTGCTTTAATTACCGCACTGTTCCTGACAGTGCTTCCATTTCCAAGCATGCCTACGGCTTGGCTGTAGATGTGAATCCGCTTTACAATCCCTACATTACTTACGGAGCCGATGGCTGTGAACAGGTGGCACCGGAAAACGGACAAGCTTATGCTGACAGAAGCAAAAGCTTCCCCTATAAGATTGATGAAGATGATTTATGCTACAAGCTCTTTACAAAGCATGGCTTTATCTGGGGCGGCAACTGGAATTCCTGTAAAGACTATCAACATTTTCAAAAGACAAAATAAAGTCCCCTAGAGTATATTCTGATAAATGTGCTCATGTAAAAAACCGACATGAATGTTCATGCCGGTTTTTTCTCATATGCTTCCTTGGGCTAATTCTTTATACTAACTCAAGTACAACCTCCATAGCTGCATCACCCTTACGCTGGCCAATCTTAACGATTCTGGTGTAACCACCCTTACGGTCAACATATTTAGGTGCATACTCATCAAATAACTTTGCAACCAAGTCAACTTCCTTAGTATTTCTCTTTCTGCCTGCTGCTTCGGTAGGAACATCTACTACAGGATACAATACCTTAAGCATCTGATGTCTTGCATGCAGTCTGGAAGGCAAATCCTTCTTGATTTCCTTCTCTACAGACTCAAACTTGGTAACCTTCTTACCGTCAACAACCTCTTTTACTCTCTTACCGTCCTTATCCTTTACAGGAACCTTTGCAGTAACCTTAACCATCTCGAAGTTGTCTTTTTCCTTTACTGCCAAAGCGATAAGTCCTTCAGCAATCTTTCTTACTTCCTTAGCCTTAGCCTCGGTGGTAACAATCTTACCATTGTTTAACAATGCTGTTACCTGATTTCTTAATAATGCTTTTCTCTGTGCAGATGTTCTGCCAAGTTTTCTGTACTTTGCCATGATTAATTTTCCTTTCTCCATTCATGGTACATCCGGCCACGCTCTTTGGACTTACTTACCGAATGCTTGATAGTTGCCATTTAGAGATGAACCATGCACGCACGCTTTGGATTTACCATGCATGGAATATCTAACTTATTAAGCTTCATCGCTGGGATTTAACTGAAGACCCAGCTCCTTTAATTTTGCCAATACTTCATCTAAAGATTTCTTGCCCAAATTACGAACCTTCATCATATCTTCTGAAGTCTTGTTGGTTAATTCTTCTACCGTATTGATACCTGCTCTCTTTAAGCAGTTGTAGGAACGAACAGAAAGCTCCAACTCATCGATACTCATCTCAAGTACCTTTTCTTTCTCATCGTTCTCCTTCTCAACCATAACCTCTGCGGACTTAGCATTTTCAGACAAATCAATGAAAAGGCTCAAATGCTCACTGAGTACCTTTGCAGCCAAGCTGACAGCATCATCGGGAACCAAGGTTCCATTGGTGTATACATCTAAGGTCAGCTTGTCAAAATCAGTAATCTGTCCTACACGGGTATTTTCAACCGTAACATTAACTCTCTCCACAGGTGTATAGATAGAATCAATAGCAATTACGCCAATTGGTAAATCTTCGTGTTTGTTCTTGTCTGCGCTTATATAGCCACGACCCTTTGTAATCGTCAGCTCCATGTAAAGCTTAGTATCCTTGCCACTCAAGGTAGCAATAACCAAATCAGGATTTAAAATTTCAATATCCTGATCTGCCTGAATATCAGAAGCCTTTACAACGCCTTCTCCTTCAAACTCGATATAGGCAGTCTTTGCTTCATTAGTATCACTGTTATTCTTGATAGCCAAGCTCTTGATGTTCATAATAATCTCAGTCACATCCTCCTTAACACCGGGAATGGAACTAAACTCATGTAAAACACCTTCGATTTTTACCTGACTTACTGCAGCGCCGGGCAAAGAAGAAAGCATGATTCGTCTAAGGGAGTTACCAAGAGTAATACCATAGCCTCTTTCCAAAGGCTCAACTACGAATTTACCGTACTTTTTGTCTTCTGAAATTTCAGCAACCTCAATCTTAGGTCTTTCAAAATCAAACACTGCAATACCCTCCTTTTGGAATGTTTTTTAGGGAATACATACACTCTGAGCGCATAATATGCCGCCTCAGAGTGTTTATAGGGCTTATTTGGAATACAACTCGACGATAAGCATCTCATCTACAGGAACATCAATCATCTCTCTGGTAGGAAGGTTCTTAACTGTTCCCTTTAAGTTCTCAATATCAACATCCATCCATTCAGGTACTAATCTGCCACCGGTAACCTCAACAATATCCTTATATCTCTGTAAGGACTTTGCCTTCTCGGAAATCTCAATAACATCACCGGCCTTAATTAAGTAAGAAGGAATGTTTACCTGCTTGCCATTTACTAATACATGCTTGTGACCAACAATCTGTCTTGCTTCTCTTCTGGTTCTTGCGAAGCCCATTCTGAATACTACGCTGTCAAGTCTGCTCTCCAGCATAACCATCAGATTCTCACCGGTCATTCCCTTCATTCTATCAGCCTTCTCATAGTAGTTTCTGAAAGGCTTCTCTAATACGCCGTAAATGAACTTTGCCTTCTGCTTCTCGCGGAGCTGAAGACCATACTCACTTACCTTTTTACCTGCTCTTGCATTGGTTCTGTTAGATTTCTTGTCATAACCTAAATAGGAAGGCTCAAGACCAAGAGCTCTACATCTCTTTAATACGGGTACACGATTTACTGCCATTTTCTTTTTTCCCTTCTTTAATATTAACCTCGAAAATCTTGCTGCTACGCATCATACGCGCTTTGCGCCCTCTGATTTTCTCGCTGCTGCGTCGGTTGAAAACAAATATCTGCTATCAGGTGACGCGTCGTCACCTTGCGCTTTGTTTTCCTTCCTCCGCGCATATTGTTTACAACGCTGCTTGGCAGCGCTTTCTTCCAACAGTTACTACAAATATGTCATTAGACACGACGACGCTTGGGAGGACGACATCCATTGTGAGGAACAGGAGTTACGTCACGAATGCTTACAACCTCCAAACCGCAAGCAGAGAGTGCTCTGATTGCTGCTTCACGTCCTGAACCGGGTCCCTTTACAAATACGTCAACGGATTTCAGTCCATGTACCAAAGCAGCCTTTGTAGCTGTTTCAGCTGCCATCTGTGCAGCATATGGAGTAGATTTCCTTGAACCTCTAAAACCAAGACCACCGGCACTTGCCCAGCTGAGAGCATTACCTTCAGTATCTGTCAATGTAACAATGGTATTGTTAAAAGAAGACTGAATATGTGCCTGTCCGCGTTCAACGTTTTTCTTTACGCGCTTTTTTGTTACTTTTTTAGTTGCAACCTTTTTAGCCATTTTAAACTAACCTACTTTCTCAATAAATTTACAGTTACGCTTGTCACTCTTGAATGTTCACTCTATACCCACTCAAGGAACCTTCTGAATTTGCCTTGCAGATTCAGAAGTATCAAGTAATTGCTCAACCACGTTTCGCAATTACTTCTTCTTGTTTGCAACAGTACGCTTTGGTCCCTTGCGTGTTCTAGCGTTGGTCTTTGTCTTCTGACCACGAACGGGAAGACCCTTACGATGACGGATACCACGATAGCATCCAATCTCCTGAAGTCTCTTAATGTTGAGAGCAACCTCTCTTCTTAAGTCACCCTCTACCATTACGCCAAGCTTCTCGATAGCTTCGCTAATCTTCTTAACCTCTTCATCGGTAATGTCTCTTACTCTGGTATCGGGATTTACACCTGCTTCTGCCAATAACTTGTTAGCAGTAGGTCTGCCGATTCCATAGATATAGGTTAAACCGATTTCAATTCGTTTTTCTCTAGGTAAGTCAACACCTGCGATACGAGCCATTTACGTTTCCTCCATTTTCTTACGCAGCCACTTATGCAGCTATGCGTTGTGCCTCCACTTTCCGTGGAATTTCACATTGCGTATGAAATACGCGTGCGTACGGTTGGTCTGTTAATTGTACGCTTATTCAGTTACTAATTGATTGGGGTTCTCACCCAATCGGACGTAAATCCGATTTTTCCACAGCCCCATACTCTGCCACTGCTTAGCTAAAATGCTGAACCTCGACATAATATTCTGCTGTAGTATCAACAAGTAATCTCCCGTAAGCTCTATCCCGTTTATATGATAATCGACGTATATACGCCGGTTCAGCCGCACATAATAACCGGACAAGAACTCACATACCTGCCTTTGAACCCTCCGGTTCAAAGCTGTCTCAGGCGGTGATTATCCCTGTCTCTGCTTATGCTTCGGATTCTCACAGATTACTCTGATACGTCCTTTTCTTTTGATGATTTTGCACTTTTCGCAAATTGGTTTTACTGATGATCTAACCTTCACGTTAAACCCTCCTTTCAAAAAAGACCGTTTTATATTATAGCATAGCGTTTTGCGGTTTGCAACCCATTTTTCTATTTATTTGCCACTTTTTTCAGGTTTTTTCAACATCTGAAGCCCTGAAATGACAATACAGCACATTGCCAATACCGCCACTCCGATAATTCGGAAGGTAAATCTGGCATGGAGGGCGGAATGATGCTGAACCACAACAATCCATGCAAAGGGAATGCAAAAGATAATGATAAAGGGTACCACTCGGAAGAGTACTGATTTCACCGATGTCTTACATGCTGCAAGGACTAAAGCCGCAAGCACCAGCAAGAGCAAAACAATAGCAGCTGCCGTATAAAGCTCCCACTTATATTCCTGCAAATTCAGTGAAATGACATAAAAGCCTCCGTTCATGCGGGGTCTCCCGCCAATCGCCTCTGTTCTTCCAAGAATCGACCAAAGAGCATCCTTAATTGTTCCCGTATGGAGGGTAATATCGGCAATCAGCCACTTGCATGCCCACATTCCCGCATAGCCGATTCCCCAACAGGTACAATATCCTATGATTTTTTGAATGCTTTGCTTTAAGGTACATTTCCTGCTTATGAGGAAATACGCACACAGCGGAAAGCCCAATGTCACAATAGGATAGGTCAGGAAATCAAAATATGCCGTAAAAATACCAATCAGCAGAAAGAATTCAGGATATATCCCTTTTCCCTCAAGCCGTTCATGGCAAAGCAGCATATAAAGCAAAGCCAACAGGGTAATGCCCCAGCAGACTGACATGGTAAGAGATGCCAATATTAATGCCGGCTTCATGCTTAGGAAGCCGATTAACATGGCAATCCCCACTCCCGCCTGCTTTTTTCTTATGGAAACAATCAGCACCGCAAGCATCAAAAGAAGCTGAATTACTGCACCCAGGGTTACTATCTGTGACCATGAAAAAATTAAAAGCAGGGGCTTTAAATATATAAGATAGCCATGCCAATAGCGGGAATACTCATGCAAATACATATTATCGGAAGCTTCTTCCTCACAATATGCCTTAACAGATGCCTCCGGTGTCCAAAACTCCGGTTCCAGGTCGCTGTGATACACCCACATGGCATGCTCATAGACATTCTTGCCTTTTATTTTCTCAATGGCATTTTGCACCATGATAGCATCGGTGTATGTCTCCTTGTTCGCCCAAATATACCGCGAAAAGGCATTGTCCGGCACCTGCTCCTCACTCTTTATCATATCTCCCAAGGACCTTGCCACATTTCTTTTCATGGCTTTGGTAGGAATGCAAAACACCAAAATCAAAAGCAGTGTACCTATAATTGCACTGCCCGCCAAAATGACTGCTATTCTTATCAGGTGCTGTTTTATGCCCGCCTTCATGCCTTATTTATCTCTCCAGATAATGCGTCCCTTACTTAAATCGTAGGGTGACAGCTCTAATGTTACCTTATCACCGGGAAGAATACGGATAAAGTTCTGACGCAGCTTGCCGCTGATGTGTGCAAGCACGCGATGACCATTCTCCAATTCTACCTGAAACATGGTGTTGGGAAGCTTTTCTACTACTGTTCCTTCGATTTCAATTACATCACTTTTAGACATACATTTCCTCCATACTAATTATCTTTTTAATTAAAATGTTTTATTTCATACTTGATTTCTTCATCAAGTACTCTCTCTTTGTTACACAATCTTGCATATAAATCCCTATTGACAGTGCGACCGATTAGCTGCACATGCTTTTTACGCTTATGCTTGGGTTTAGAAAGCAGCTTCAGCCTGCCATCGCAAAGCCAGACATATTCTTCATCTTCCGCCACAATCACATAAAGCTTGGACTTGTCGTGTCCTGCCTTGGAGAAGGCAAAATATCCCACCAAAGAATCCTTGTTCATTTAGTCTATCTCCCATAATAATATTGTTGGAGCATACCATACACAGGCGCTGTCAACAGCCCGGACCTAATACATCGTCAAAATCTCAGGTTCACCGTCTGTTACTAGTATGGTATTTTCATAATGGGCAGACCATGAACCATCCTCTGTCACTACCGTCCAATCATCGTCCAGCCATTCTACATCTGCCCTGCCCATGTTAATCATAGGCTCAACTGCCAAGGTCATTCCTGCCTGAAGCTTAAGCCCACGTCTGCGCTGAGCAAAATTAGGTATCTGAGGGTCCTCATGAAGGTGAGTTCCTATACCATGGCCTACCAGCTCTCTTACAATACCATAACCGTAAGGCTTAATAGAAGCATCTATTGCATTGGAAATATCATACAAATGATTTCCTGCTTTTGCCTCCTTTATACCGTCAAAAAAGCTTTGCTTCGTGCGCTCGATGAGAAGTCTTGCCTCCTCACTGATTGCTCCCACACCAAAGGTTCTCGCCATATCGGAATGGTAACCCTTGTAAATCAACCCCGCATCAAGACTTACAATATCACCCTCCTGCAGGATATGGTCCTTTCTGGGAATACCGTGAACCACCTCGTGATTTACTGAGACACAGATAGATGCCGGATATCCATTATAATTCAGGAAATTAGGAACTCCCCCATGTCCGCGAATCAGCTTTTCGCCAAGTACATTAACATCCCACGTTGACATGCCCGGCTTTACAGCCCTTTCCAAATTCTGAAAAACATCAGCCAATAGCTTACAGGATTCTCGCATCAGCTCAATTTCACGTTGGGATTTAACTGTTACTGCCATTTTTACTTTACTTCCTTTCATACCGTGCAAATGCACGACTTACACCTTACTCCAATATTGCCACGATTGCAGCAAATACGTCCTTCATATCCACCGTTCCGTCGACTGTTTTCAGTACACCCTTCTTGGTATAAAAATCAATCAGCGGCTGGGTCTGCTCATGATATACCTTCAAGCGATTCTGTACTGTCTCCGGCTTATCATCATCACGAAGCACAAGCTCCTGACCACAGTTATCGCAAATGCCCTCCTTCTTGGGCGGAATATGTTCAATATGATAGGTCGCACCACAGGATAAGCATGCTCGTCTTCCTGACATTCTCTTTACAATGTTTGCATCGGGAACATCCACATCAATAGCATAGTCGATTGCATCTCCCAGCTCAGAAAGTGCCTTATCCAAAACCTCTGCCTGAGGAATGGTTCTTGGGAAGCCGTCCAATACATAGCCTTCCGCGCAATCCTCCTTTGCCACTCTGTCCAAAAGAATCTTAACCGTCAGTTCATCGGGAACCAGCTGTCCTTTGTCCATATATTTTTTAGCTTCCATTCCCAGCTCGGTGCCATTCTTAATGTTGGCACGGAAAATATCCCCTGTTGAAATGTGAGGGATACCATATTTGTCTGCAATCATCTTTGCCTGTGTACCTTTTCCTGCGCCCGGTGCGCCTAACATAATTATCTTCATATTAATCTCCATTCTGGAGCGTTTACGCTCCGACACAAAGCTCCTTATCAAGTAAGCTTGAACAGCCTGCTTTGTATAAATCTGCATGGCTCTGAATAGTTACATTTTAACTTTTTTAAAAATACTTTGCAATATCAAATATAACGAAAATACATCTCTTACACGAAACAAATATATCCGAATGACTTTCATCATCCGGATATGCTTGTTTCATATGCTTAATACATCAAATAGTAAGTATCCAGTCATATAACTTATCTTTCGATGTATTAGTCTTCTAAGAAGCCCTTGTAATTACGAACTAACATCTGAGATTCAATCTGCTTCATGGTCTCCAGTACAACGCTAACGATAATAATAAGGCTGGTACCGCCAAAGGATACGTTTGCGCCAAAAATACCGTTAAAGAAGAACGGAATAATTGAAACAATGGTCAAACCAATCGCTCCGATGAATACGATATAATTCAAAACCTTATTCAGGTAATCACTGGTAGGCTTACCGGGTCTTATTCCCGGAATAAAGCCTCCTTGCTTCTTCATGTTGTCAGCAACCATAAGCGGATTAAAGGTAATCGATGTATAGAAGTATGCAAAAAATATAATTAATACAATGTACACCAATAATCCGATAGAATAAATGGGCTGACTGGTTCTGCACCAGTTATCGGAATTAAGTCCTTTCAAAATATGCGCCCATACACCCGTTCCCTGATAGCCTATAAAAGAGCAAATCAAAATCGGGAACTGCATAATGGACTGTGCAAAGATAACCGGAATAACTCCGGCGGTATTTACCTTGAGAGGAATGTTGGAGGTCTGACCGCCAACCATTTTTCTTCCCTGTACCTTCTTTGCATACTGTACCGGAATCTTACGGGTAGCACTGTTTAAAAGAACAACCAATACTACCATCGCAACAATCACTGCAATAATAATTGCTGCTGCAAGAATTGCCGTCGCATAGGGCTTACCCTTTACAAACATGTCATACAGATTGGACAAATCCGCGGGCAATCTAGAAATGATATTAATAACAAGTACAATGGAAATACCATTTCCAATACCCTTCTCAGTAATTCTTTCGCCCACCCACATCAGGAAAGCACTACCAGCGGTAAGTGCTGCCACTGCGGTAATCACACTAAGTGCATTAAACTCCACCAAATACCCCTGTCTGCCAAAGCCTACAGCCATAGCCGTTGCCTGAATCAGAGCAAGTACAACTGTCACATATCTTGTAATAGCGACAATTTTCTTTCTGCCGTCCTCACCATCTCTCTGCATTTCCTCAAGCTTAGGGATAGCAATGGTGAGAAGCTGCATGATAATGGAAGATGTAATATACGGGTTAATACCCAATGCTAAAATCGCCATGCTCGTAAAGGAGCCGCCGGTAATAGCATCAAAAAAACTGAACGCACCACTTGTATGGGACTCAAACCACTGAGCAAAAAGCTCGCCGTTTACGCCGGGCGTAGGCAGCTGTGATCCGATACGAATCACAACTAACATTGCCAGCGTAAACAGAAGTTTATTTCTTATTTCCTTAATTTTGAATGCGTTTTTCAGTGTTGTAAGCATTACATCACCTCTGCTGTTCCACCAAGTGCCTCGATTTTTTCCTTTGCAGATGCACTGAATGCATCTACCTTAACATCAAGCTTCTTGGTAAGTTCTCCATTTCCGAGTATCTTTACGCCATCTCTGGGGTTCTTCACAATACCAGCTTCGATTAATGTATTTACATCTACGGTTGTTCCATTCTCGAAACGCTCCAGAGCACTGATGTTGATTGCAACGATTTCCTTTGTGTTTCTGTTGTTGAAGCCTCTCTTAGGAATACGTCTGTATAAAGGCATCTGACCACCTTCAAAGCCGGGTCTGGGCGCTCCTGAACGAGCCTTCTGACCTTTATGACCCTTGCCGGCAGTCTTACCGTTACCTGAGCCGTGTCCACGTCCTCTTCTAAAAGCATCACTGTGCTTGGAACCTTCTGCGGGTCTTAAATTGGATAATTCCATTCCTAACACCTCCTTATCTAATTATACTTCTTCTACTTTTACTAAGTGACTAACCTGACGAATCTGTCCTCTTGTAGCTTCATTATCAGGAAGTATTATGGACTTACCAATTTTGCGAAGTCCCATAGATTCAACAGTTGCTTTATTCTTTGGTACAGCACCGATGGTGGACTTAACCAAAGTTATCTTTAACTTTTTCTCTGCCATTGTCGTTCTCCTTTCCTGCTAACTAATCCTAAGCTAAAACCTCTTCTACAGATTTGCCGCGGTTCTTTGCTACTTCCTCGGGAGCCTTAAGCTGGCTTAAACCGGTGATTGTTGCAAGAACAACATTCTGCTTATTATTAGAGCCTAAAGACTTTGTACGGATATTCTTAATACCTGCAAGCTCACATACTACACGGGCAGGACCGCCTGCGATGATACCTGTACCTTCGGGTGCCTTCTTCAAAAGAACATTTGCAGAACCGTACTTACCGATAAAGTCATGTGTAATGGAGTTGTTCTCGTCTAAAGCAACTTTTACGATGTGCTTTACGGCATCTTCCTTTCCCTTGCGGATAGCCTCGGGAATTTCTACTGCCTTGCCAAGTCCGGCACCTACATGACCATTGCCGTCACCAACTACTACCAAAGCGGTAAAACGCATATTACGACCACCCTTAACGGTTTTGGTTACACGCTTGATGGTAACAACCTTATCAGTTAACTCTAACTGGCTTGCATCTATGATTGTATGTTTCATGGTGTATTCCTCTTCCTTTCCTAGAATTCCAAGCCAGCTTCTCTGGCTGCATCAGCTAATGCTGCGATTTTACCCTGGTATATAAAGCCGCCTCTGTCAAAAACAACTTCCTTGATACCCTTTTCAAGTGCTCTCTTTGCAATGACTGTTCCTAAATATGCTGCTGCATCAACGTTATTGGTCTTATCAAGCTCTGCTTTAATCTCCTTCTCAAGAGTGGAAGCAGCTACTAAAGTATTCCCAACTGTATCGTCGATAATTTGAGCATACATATGATTATTGCTTCTGAACACTGCAAGACGAGGTCTCTCGGCAGTGCCACTGAAACGGTTACGAATTTTCATGTGCTTTTTAACACGAACTTTTTGTCTTGATTCCTTGCTAACCATCTTCATACTCTCCTTATCTATTATTTCTTACCAGTCTTACCAACTTTACGTCTGATTGTTTCATCAGCATACTTGATACCCTTACCCTTATAAGGCTCAGGTCTTCTCTTGTCTCTGATTTCAGCTGCGAATTGGCCAACCTTTTCTTTATCAATACCCTTAACGATAATTACGTTCTGTCCTTCAACAACAGTCTCGATACCCTCAGGGTCTTCCATCTCAACGGGATGAGAATATCCAAGGTTAAGTGTCAGCTTCTTGCCAGCCTTTGCTGCTCTGTAACCAACACCGTTTACCTCAAGCTTCTTCTCATAGCCTTCGGTAACACCTACAACCATGTTGTTAATTAAGGTTCTTGTTAAGCCGTGAAGAGATTTCATCTTCTTCAGGTCATTGGGTCTGCTTACTACTACCTCAGCGCCCTCAACCTTGATTTCCATTTCGGTGGGTAATACTCTCTCAAGAGTTCCCTTAGGACCCTTAACGGTCACTTTGTTATTTTCTGCAACCTCTACAGTAACACCTGCAGGAATCGCGATTGGCATTCTTCCTATACGTGACATGCCCGTACCTCCTATATTTTGTTAACACTAATTGTTACCTGACACTAGTCATCCCAAAAAACGGATGCTTCACATCTGCCGTGCTTACCACACAAAGGCTAAAACCTCGCCGCCTACCTGAAGCTCTCTTGCCTTCTTGTCGGTTACGACGCCCTGATTGGTAGAAATAATAGCAATACCAAGACCGCCTAAAACCTTAGGCAAATCTTCCTTGCCTGCATATACGCGAAGACCGGGCTTGGAAATTCTCTTAATACCGGAAATAATCTTCTCGTTCTTGTCTGCACCATACTTTAAGGTGATGTGGATGGTCTTGAAGCTTCCGTCCTCAATAATATCATATTTCTTTATATATCCTTCTTCTAAAAGAATCTCAGCGATTGATAACTTCATTTTAGAAGCAGGAACATCAACTGTATCATGTTTTGCAGTATTTGCATTACGGATTCTTGTAAGCATATCTGCAATAGGATCGCTCATTGTCATAGTTTATTTCCTCCTTCCTACCAACTTGCTTTCTTCACACCGGGAATCTGACCCTTGTATGCCAACTCACGGAAGCAAACTCTGCAAATTCCGTATTTTCTTAAAACTGAATGTGGACGACCACAAATCTTGCAACGTGTGTAAGCCTGTGTGGAAAACTTAGGTTTACGCTGCTGTTTAATTTTCATTGATGTCTTAGCCATCAGAATTTACCTCCTATTATTTAGCGAACGGCATGTTGAATAATGTTAATAATTCACGTGCCTCTTCGTCAGTCTTTGCTGTAGTTACGAAAATGATATCCATACCTCTGGTCTTGTCAATCTTATCGTACTCAATCTCAGGGAAGATAAACTGCTCTTTGATACCCAGTGCGTAGTTACCTCTTCCGTCAAATGCGTTGGGGTTTACACCTCTAAAGTCACGTACACGGGGTAATGCCAAATTTACCAAACGATCAAGAAACTCATACATCTTCTCGCCACGCAAGGTAGTCTTACAGCCGATAGCCATGCCCTCACGAATCTTAAAGTTTGCTACGGAATTCTTTGCTCTGGTGAGAACTGCCTTCTGACCGGTAATTGCCTCCATATCGCTTACTGCATTCTCAAGAACCTTTGCATTATCCTTTGCTTCACCAACGCCCATATTGATAACGATTTTGTCAAGCTTGGGAACTTCCATGACGTTTTTATATCCAAACTTCTTAGTCATCGCTGCTACAATTTCGTCATTGTACAAATCTTTCAATCTGCTCACGTTATTTTCCTCCTTCCTATTGATTAGTCAATTACTTCGCCTGTTGACTTTGCAAAACGTACCTTCTTGTCGCCTTCCATCTTGAAGCCAACTCTTGTTGCCTTACCCTTGAAAACAAGCATTACGTTTGAAATATCAATAGGAGCTTCCTTCTGAACAATACCACCATTGGGGTTTGCCTGAGAAGGCTTTGTGTGCTTGGTAATCTTGTTGACGCCCTCAACCAAAACCTTACCATTCTTCACATCTACAGAAAGAACCTTGCCCTCTGCATTAGCATCTTTGCCGGCGATAACCTTAACGGTATCACCCTTCTTAATTTTCATTGTTGACATATGGCACCTCCCTATAATACTTCAGGAGCCAAGGAAACAATTTTCATAAACTGTTTTTCACGAAGCTCTCTTGCTACCGGTCCAAAGATACGAGTTCCTCTGGGGGTCTTGTCGTCCTTGATAATAACAGCAGCATTCTCGTCAAATTTAATATAAGAACCATCCTTACGACGTGCGCCTTTTACAGAACGGACAACTACTGCCTTAACAACATCGCCCTTCTTTACAACGCCGCCTGGTGTTGCATCTTTAACGGAAGCAACAATCACATCGCCAATCTGTGCATATCTTCTTGTAGAGCCGCCCATAACGCGAATGCAAAGCAATTCCTTCGCACCTGTGTTATCAGCAACCTTCAGTCTGCTTTCTTGCTGAACCATGATTTTCCTCCTTTGCCGTAGTTACGACACTATTTAACCGAAGTTAATTTATTTAACTTTTTCTACAATTTCTACAAGTCTCCATCTCTTATCCTTAGAGAGAGGTCTTGTTTCCATAACCTTAACGGTATCGCCGATGTTGCACTCGTTGTTCTCGTCATGAGCCTTCAGCTTGTAAGTATTCTTTACAACCTTTTTATAAAGAGGATGCTTAACATGCTCTTCGATTGCAACAACTATTGTCTTATCCATCTTATTGCTGACAACCTTGCCAGTACGCACTTTTCTTAAATTTCTTTCCACGATTGATTCTCCTTTCTTCGCACCGGGCGATTACGCTCTTGCCTTCTCAGTGATAACGGTCTGAATACGTGCAATATTTCTTCTAACTTCCTTGATTCTTGCAGTATTATCCAACTGATTGGTTGCGTTCTGGAATCTCAAATTGAAAAGTTCTTTTTTTGCAGCAACCAGCTCCTGTGCTAACTCTGCATCGGATTTGGTCTTCAATTCTTCTACAAATTTATTTGATTTCATTATGATACACCGCCTTCCAAATCTGCCTTAGAAACGATTTTGCATTTACAAGGAAGCTTATGCATAGCAAGACGTAATGCTTCACGAGCTGCCTCTTCAGGAACTCCTGCAATCTCAAACATTACACGTCCGGGCTTAACAACTGCTACCCAATACTCCAAAGTACCCTTACCGGAACCCATACGAGTTTCAGCAGGCTTTGCTGTTACCGGCTTATCCGGGAAAATCTTAATCCAAACCTTACCGGTACGCTTTGTATAACGGGTAAGTGCAATACGAGCTGCTTCAATCTGATTAGACTTAATCCAGCAGGGTTCTGTAGCAACCAAGCCGTATTCACCATAGGTAAGAGTATTACCTCTCAGTGCTTTACCAGCCATGGAACCACGGAACTGTTTACGACGTTTTACTCTTTTAGGCATTAACATTATTTATCGCTCCCTTCCATTTGGTCTCCTTTTGTAGGAAGTATTTCGCCTTTATAAATCCAAACTTTAACTCCAACCTTACCATAAGTGGTATCTGCCTCTGCAAAACCATAATCAATATCTGCTCTCAAGGTCTGAAGAGGAATTGTACCCTCACTGTAGAACTCGGTACGAGCCATATCAGCACCGCCAAGACGTCCGGAGCAGGCTGCCTTAATACCAAGTGCACCTGCCTTCATGGTTCTGCCCATGCAGGACTTCATAGCACGTCTGAAGGACACACGGTTCTCCAACTGAAGAGCAATGTTCTCAGCTACAAGCTGTGCATCTCTGTCAGGTCTCTTGATTTCCTTGATGTCAACAAGAACCTTCTTGTCTGTCAGCTTGGAAAGCTCCTTCTTGGTAACTTCGATTTCAGCACCACCCTTACCGATTACAACACCGGGCTTTGCTGTATAGATGATAACCTTTACTCTGTCAGATGCTCTCTCGATTTCAATCTTTGCCACACCTGCGCTGTATAATTTCTTTTTCAGATATTTTCTGATGTTGTAGTCTTCTACAAGATAGTCAGAAAACTCTGCATCAGCATACCATTTGGAATCCCATTCTTTAATTACACCGACTCTTAAGCCGTGAGGATTAACTTTCTGTCCCATATGATTTAATTAGCTCCTTTCCCTACTTCTTCTCATCAAGCACGATAGTAATATGGCTCATTCTCTTCTCTATACGATAAGCTCTACCCTGTGCTCTCGGTCTAACACGCTTCATTGTAGGTCCCTTGTTTGCATAACATTCTGCAATGTAAAGGTTTTCGGTATTCATACCGTTGTTGTTCTCAGCATTAGCGATTGCTGACTCAAGCAGCTTCTTGATAATGCTGGAAGCATATCTGGGATTGTACTCCAGAATAGCCAGTGCAGTCTGCACGTCCTTGCCTCTGATGGCATCTAAAACGAAACAAGCCTTCTGAACGGACACTCTAGCGTAAGATAACTTAGCTGAAGGTCTGGTATCTTTCTGCGCGTTTCTCTCTCTCTTAATTTGACTTCTATGTCCTTTAGCCATAGATAATGTCCTCCTTTCAACCTAAACGCATCTGCTACAATTATATTTTGCAGACAGACGCCGGGGAAGAATGCAAAATGCATTCCTCCTGCAATCTCCCTCCCGGGTGATTGTGCGTTATCGTTATCTAAATCTTACGAACCTTGGACTTTTCACTGTCTTGCCTGCGTCCAAGAGGTCTTTGCCAATTATCTGACCTTGGATTTCTTTTCGTCTTTTCCATGACCTCTGTAGGTTCTGGTTGCAACAAACTCACCAAGCTTATGTCCAACCATATCTTCCGTCACATATACAGGAACATGCTTTCTGCCGTCGTGAACTGCAATTGTGTGTCCCACGAAGGAAGGGAAAATTGTAGAACGGCGGGACCAGGTCTTAATAACCTGCTTCTGTCCTGATGCATTTAAAGCATCCACTTTCTTAAGCAGACTCTCATCTGCAAAAGGTCCTTTTTTCAGTGATCTAGCCATTGTCTTTCCTCCTGTTTTTAATAAAAACTATTATTTGATTGCTCTACCGTCACGTCTTCTTACAATCAGCTTGTTGGAAGCCTTTTTCTTCTTACGGGTCTTAAGACCGAGAGCAGGCTTGCCCCAAGGTGTACTAGGACCAGGACGACCAATACCGGTCTTGCCTTCACCACCACCGTGAGGATGGTCGTTGGGGTTCATTACGGAACCACGTACTGTAGGACGAATACCCATGTGACGCTTACGTCCTGCTTTACCGATATTGATAAGGCTGTGATCAACGTTACCTACAACACCAACAGTTGCGCGGCATACAAGAGGAACCATTCTCATCTCTCCTGAAGGAAGACGAAGTGTAGCGTACTTACCTTCCTTAGCCATTAACTGTGCGCTGTTACCAGCGGAACGAACAAGCTGTCCGCCCTTGCCGGGATATAATTCAATGTTGTGTACCTGAGTACCAACAGGAATCTCAGATAAAGGTAAGCAGTTACCTACTCTGACTTCTGCTGAAGCGCCGTTCATAATCTTCATTCCGTCGGTCAAGCCCTCGGGAGCAATGATGTATGCCTTCTCGCCGTCTTCATAGCAGATTAATGCAATGTTTGCTGTTCTGTTAGGATCGTACTCGATGCCGATTACGGTTGCAGGAATGCCATCCTTATTTCTCTTGAAATCAATGATTCTGTACTTTCTTCTGGAACCGCCGCCACGATGTCTAACAGTGATTTTACCCTGATTGTTGCGACCTGCATTCTTCTTTAAGGAAACACAAAGGCTCTTCTCGGGAGTTGTCTTTGTAATCTCAGAGAAATCAGAACCGGTCATATTTCTTCTGGAAGGTGTATATGGGTTATATGTCTTAATTCCCATTGTCTTATCTCCTTTACTAAACAACGAACTGCTCATTTCGCATGAGCGTTCTTATGTTACTGATTTTTTATCGCGACATCTAATCTACGCCGCATACCAAACGGAGCGTTACTCCGTCAGAAGAATCGTAAGTGATTCTTCCCAATTCGCCTCATTATAAGCCTGCGAAGATTTCAATATCCTTGCTATCCTCAGTCAGCTGTACAATCGCCTTCTTGGTCTTTGCAGTCTTACCTGTAACCATACCGCGTCTCTTATTCTTGCCGTCCATGTTGATGGTGTTTACTTTTTTAACCTTAGCACCCTCGAACATTTTCTCAACAGCTTCCTTTATCTGAGACTTGTTTGCATCTGTATGAACCAAAAAGGTATATTTCTTTTCGCCCATGCCGGCCATGCTCTTCTCAGTGATAACCGGTTTGAGGATTACGTCATAGTATTTAATGTCTGCCATTATGCGTACACCTCCTCAATCTTTGCAACAGCGTCCTTAGTAAGAACTACTGTCTTAGCCTTCATTACATCATAAACATTAATGGTGTTTACAAGAGTGGTATTTATATCCGCTACGTTTCTTGCAGACATAACTACATTGGTATCGTTATCACCGATAACAACCAAGCCCTTTTCTACCTTTAAGTTGTTCATTACGTTTACGAAATTCTTTGTCTTGATTTCATCAAACTTCAGCTCGTCAACAACAATAAGCTTGCTGTCCTGAACCTTGCTTGTAAGAGCGGACTTAAGCGCTGCTCTCTTTTCTTTCTTATTTAACTTGAAAGAATAATCTCTGGGAACGGGAGCGAATACAACACCGCCGCCTGCCCACTGAGGTGCACGCGTTGAACCCTGTCTTGCGTGTCCTGTACCTTTTTGTCTCCAAGGTTTTCTTCCACCGCCGGATACTTCAGAACGGGTCTTTGCCTTCTGAGTTCCCTGACGATTATTTGCAAGCTGCTGTACAACTGCCATGTGTACCAGATGTTCATTTACAGTAACACCGAATACCGCATCGTTTAATTCGATTGTACCAACTTCCTTGCCTTCCATATTATAAACAGATACGTTTGCCATCTGATTGGTCCTCCTTTCGTCCTAAACTAGCTTTCTACCTTAACGGTTTCTTTGATTGTTACCAAAGCCTTCTTAGGTCCGGGTACTGCACCCTTCACTAAAAGCAGATTCTTCTCAGCATCTACTCTTACAACCTCAAGGTTCTGAACAGTTACCTTTACGCACCCCATATGTCCGGGCATTCCTTTTCCCTTGAATACGCGGCTGGGTGAGGAACATGCACCGTTGGAACCCTGATGACGATGGAACTTAGAACCGTGAGCCATAGGTCCTCTGTGCTGACCATGTCTCTTGATTGCACCCTGAAAGCCCTTACCCTTGCTGATAGCAGAAGCATCAATCTTATCGCCTGCTGTAAAAACATCAGCCTTAATCTCTGCGCCTAAGGTGTACTCCTCAGCGTTCTCAAGCTTGAGCTCTCTTACATATCTCTTGGAGCTTACGCCAGCCTTCTTGAAGTGACCCTGCTCAGCCTTATTTACGCCATGTCTGTGGATTACTTCCTTCTTGCCGCTCGCATCCTTGTTGATTACCTTGTCCTTCTTGTCAACGAAGCCAACCTGTACTGCGCTGTAACCATCGTTCTCAACTGTCTTGACCTGTGTTACCACACAAGGACCTGCCTGGAGCACGGTCACGGGAATCAGTACGCCGTCTTCATTGAAGATTTGGGTCATTCCGACCTTTGTTGCCAAAATTGCTTTCTTCATGTTTTGCCTCCATTTTTCTTCTACATAGCGGACCACGGTGTTTCGTGCTTTGCTCGAGACGCCGGAAACTTTTACTTTGCAAAAGTTTTCTGACGGTTATACGCTTTGCACGCAGCCTGCACCTACACTGTGTTCTTACGTCTAAGTAGAGGTTTGATTTGTTTTGCTTTTTACTTACTTGTTCTTCATCTTAATATCAATGTAAACACCAGCCGGCATTTCCAGTCTCTGCAAAGCATCAACTGTCTTAGGGGTCGGTGCAATGATATCAATCAGTCTCTTATGAGTTCTCTGCTCAAACTGCTCTCTGGAGTCCTTGTACTTGTGTACTGCTCTCAGAATTGTAACAACTTCCTTCTTGGTAGGAAGGGGAACAGGTCCGCTCACCTGGGAACCGTTCTTCTTTACTGTTTCAATGATTTTCTTGGCAGATGCATCTACAAGCTGATGCTCATAAGCTTTCAGTGTAATTCTCATTACTTGACTTGCCATAAAAAAAGTCGCCTCCTTTTCGCACTTTTACAAGCGATAAAATCGCTTTGGTACGACAAGCGGTGACTGTACACTCTCCCGTGTGTGTCCTAAACCTTTACGCAACGCTTTCTTCTATCAGGCTCATTACACAGCGAGAATTTCTTCTCTCACGTCGTTTCTACTATGTTGCAGACTTGTACAGTGACTTGTCGTCAGTTTCCTAACTTGACATTCGCTCCACGGAAAACCTGCTCTTGATTGCTCAAAAGCAGCAACCTCACGCTTCACAGCTATCATGCCACAGCAAGTAGTAGTATACACAACTGCAAAACAAATTGCAAGTGTTTTTTTTAATTTTTTTATTATTTTTTCATTTTTCAGCTGACCAACACACAGGAGGCGAGAACAAGTACCATTCCCACCATGCCCGCAGGTTCCATTTGTTCATGATAAATAATAATACCCACCACCGATGCCATGACCGGCTCAATGGAGGCTATAATGGACGCTCGCCCGTTATCCAACCCCGACAGCCCCTTTGTATATAGAAGATATGCAAGCACCGTCGTCACAACCGCCATAAAAATCTCAAAGGGAAGAGCTTGGGGTTCTGCCTTCAGACACGCCGCTGCATGCGACGGATTTATAAAAGGAAGAGACCCCACCGCCGCAAACAGAAAGGTGTATGTGGTTATAGTGTAGGTGGAATACCCCCTCATTAGTGCATATCTGCTAAAAATGCTGTAAAGTGCATAACCAAAGCCCGCTCCCAGCCCTGTCAGCAGCCCGAGCACCCCAATTGCCTCTCCCCCAAAGCCGCCTGAAACGAGTACACAGCCCAGAAAGGCTAAGAGCAACGCAGACACCTTTTTCAGAGTAAGCTTCTCTTTAAATAGGAAGAAGGACATTACAATCACAAAGGAAGGTGCTGTATACAAAAGAATTGCCGCTGTGGACAAGGTTGTATAGTTCATGCAGGAGAAATAGCAGACATTAAAGAAAATCACGCTGAGAATTCCCGTACCCGCAAAGCACCATATATCCTTTACTTTGATTTTTAAGCTCTCTCTATTGAACAGAAGCATTCCCAAAAGCATTATTGCCGCTGTCACAAAAGAACGGAAGGCAGTCACCTCCAAAGAGTTGAAACCGCCTTCGTTCATCGTTCTCACAAGGATACCCATGCATCCCCATAATATTCCTGCCGTCAGCACACACAACACTGACGCTTTATTATTCACCGATAATGTATTTCTTTCCATAACAATTATTCTGTCTTTTCCTTTGCAGCCTCAAACACGTCCAAAATCTCCTCAGAGGGAGCCTTATCAATCAATGAAACAACCACCGCTGCCACCAGACTGGCAATAAAGCCCGGAATAATTTCGTAGAGATTGGTGGAAGTCGACAGGAACATATACCAAAGTGCATCCACTGCAAATCCGGTAACAATACCTGCCACAGCACCCTTATAGGTAAATCTCTTCCAATATAAGGAGAGGATTATGGTAGGACCGAATGCCGCACCAAATGCAGCCCATGCGCACTCCACCAACGCCATAATTCCCTTACAGTTCGGATTCATGGCAATAAACAATGCAACTACCGCAATCACAGCCACTACAATCCGCCCTGCCCAAAGCATTTCCTTGTCGGAAGCCTTTTTGCGTATAACCGGCTTGTACACATCAGAGGCAAATGCGGACGAGGACGCCAAAAGCTGAGAATCGGCAGTACTCATGGAGGCTGCCAAAATAGCCGACAGTAATACACCTGCAAGCAGCGCAGGGAACACATTACGCACCATAGTCACAAACACCAGACTCCTTGAGCCTTCAGGAAGATATGTTCCAAGGTATTGATGTCCTACCAAGCCCACTATGGAAGCCATAATCAGAATCAGAGTTGTCCAGCCGATACCGATTACCCGTGATTTATTCATTTCCTTCTCAGATTTAATGGACATATATCTTATCAGGATATGAGGCATTCCGAAATATCCAAGCCCCCAGCCGAGACCGCTTAAAATATCCGAAACACTCTTCCAGTCAAAGGCTCCGCTGGATAAGAGATTATAATAATTCTCTCCCGTAACAACCTCAGCCATCGGCACAAAATCAGCAGCATTCATGGCAAACACTGCCACAATGGGAGCTGCCAGCAGAGCAGCCAGCATCAAAAGCCCCTGAAAGAAATCCGTCCAGCACACTGCATTAAAGCCACCCAGAAATGTGTAAAGAAGAATGATTATCGTTGCTCCTACCATGGCAATGGTACTGTCTATTCCAAACACCGTATTAAACAAATCTCCGCAGGCAACAATACTGGAGGCAGCATAAATACAATAAGCCACAATAAAAATAACTGCACAGATTATCTGCAAAGCCGGACTTGCCGACTGAAATCTTCTGGTTAAATACTGAGGAATTGTAATGGCATCGCCTGCCTTAATGGAATATCTTCGCAGCTTAGGCGCCACAAATACCCATGCGCAAATTGTACCGATTAAAAGTCCTACAGAAATCCAAACCTGACCCATGCCATAGAGATAAATAGAACCCGGAAGTCCCATCAGCACCCATGCACTCATATCAGAGGCGCCGGCACTGAGTGCGGCAACCCAGCCGTTCATATTCCTGCCGCCGAGGAAATACTCCTTATCTCCTCCCTGTGCCTTTCTTGACTTTACAAAAAAGAAAATTCCAACCACCAAGACAAGCACCAAATAAAAAATAAATGCTATTGCTTCTTCAATTCTGTTTTCCATTCACTGCACCACTTTCTGTAATTTTTCCGATTGTATATAGTATAAAACATGCACCTAATTTTACAGAGGATTACGATAAATTGCAAGTCTTTTCTTGCAAAAAAATAAATTTATGGTACTATTACATTGTGTATAAGGAGCGTCACAATGAGCTATGATGCGTAAGCGCTCCGGAATGGAGATTACTATATGTGGATTGCAGATAATTGGACGGATTATGAGGTGTTAGATACTTCAAACGGCGAGAAGCTGGAGCGTTGGGGGGACTATATTTTGGTACGCCCCGACCCACAGGTCATTTGGAATACTCCCCACAGTCACTCAGGCTGGAAGCGCAAGAATGGTCATTATCACCGCAATGCCAAGGGCGGCGGCGAGTGGGAGTTTTTTAATCTGCCCGATGAGTGGACAATCTCTTACAGAGAGCTTACCTTCCACTTGAAGCCCTTCAGCTTCAAGCACACCGGTCTTTTTCCCGAACAGGCAACCAACTGGGATTGGTTCTCCCATATCATAAGGAAGGCTGACAGACCCGTGAAGGTTCTCAACCTTTTTGCCTATACAGGCGGTGCCACACTCTCCGCTGCTGCTGCCGGAGCCTCCGTCACCCATGTTGACGCCTCTAAGGGTATGGTTGGCTGGGCAAAGGAAAATGCAGCTTCCTCCGGCTTAGGCAATGCTCCTATCCGCTGGCTGGTAGACGACTGTGTCAAGTTTGTGGAGCGGGAAATCCGCCGCGGCAACCACTACGATGGTATTATTATGGACCCTCCCTCCTACGGCAGAGGACCCAAGGGAGAGATTTGGAAAATAGAAGAGAGCATCTGGCCCTTTATTGAACTGACAACACAGCTTTTAAGTGACGACGCTCTCTTTTTCCTAATTAATTCTTATACCACAGGTTTGCAGCCTGCCGTACTGTCCTATATGATAAATACTGCTGTCTGCAGGCGCTTCGGCGGACATGTGGAAGCCTCCGAGATTGGACTTCCCGTACAGTCAAACGGACTGATTCTGCCCTGCGGAGCCTCCGGGCGTTGGGAAAAATAAACCTACTGCTTCACCGACTGAAACATTTCCCATACCTCTTCGGGGCTTGCATCTCCATTAAATCTCACCAAAACGCCACTCTCATACAGCACCGAGAAATCTCCCCGGGGGGTATCCGTATCCCCCGAATCCTGTACGGTCTTCATACGCATTGTAATCAGCTCAAGACTCAAATCCTCTGCCAAAAACACAGGATTATCAAATGCTTCTCTGTATTCCTGAGGCACTGTTTCACCATACGGAATCTCATATAAATGCACATTATAGGTTTCAGGCTTACTCAAATCAGTAAGTGCAATATGGGAAGGCTCCACTTTTTCAGCAGCCAGGAAAATGCTGTCCAGCCCCTTTGACCATGTGATACTCAGGCTGGTATATTCCTTAGTCTGTTCATTCTGTCCTCTGTAGGCGCCTTCAAAAACGTAGCCGCGTGGCAGGGTGGCCGGAATATAAGACCCTAAGGCTTCCGTAGCATATGCTTCCTTCTCACTTATCTTCTCATAAGGATTTAGCAGTGCCGCCTCAGTATCTACAATCGTATTTAGGCTTTCCTGTTTTATACTGTCCGCACCCTGCTCCTCCACGGAACTGCCTTGCTCTCTTTCATTCACCTCCTTCTGTGCATCAGTCTCCGACTGCTTATTTTGGTCTAACGCCATTCCTACATCATTTTCGTTCCCGTCCGACATGGAAGACTGACCGTTGCTGTTTTCGGTTCCACCACTGTCTCCCGTCACATCAGCCGTTATTTCCTCTGCAAGCTCCGCTATACTCATTGGCATAGCCGAATCTGAAGATTTTTCAGACTGACGCATTACTTTGGAAGCCCCCCATGTCAATCCGCCCACCACTATCAGGCAAAAGCATGCTGCCATCACCTTGCTGTATCTCCAAAAGGATATTACCCCAGCCTCATGCTTCCCGACTTCCTCGCTACGCACCAAGAGTTCCTCATCCACATCGGAAAGCGCTTCAAAAATCCGCATGGCCTTCTCCAGCTCCTCATGCCGTATACTGCTTCTCATAATACCACTCCTTCCTTCTCCAAATACTCACGAAGCTTCGCCCGTGTCCGAAACAGAGAGGTTTTCACAGTGTTCAGCTTCATCTGATAACGTTTGGCGATTTCATTGTATTCCTCCACATACCAATATCTGCGCAAAAATACATTGCAATCCTTTTGGGGCAGCGTATGTAAAAAAGCATTAATCAATCTCTCCAGCTCTGCCGCCTCCACAGTCTCCTCTGTACTGTGCAGCGCCGGAACGCACTCCATAAGCTCGTCCAAGGCAAGCTCTATGTCTCCATTCCCCCTTTTTGCCGCATTCTTGCGCTTCCACTTATCAAAGGACAAATTTCTGGTGATTGCTGCCAAAAATAAAGAAAAACGGCTCGGTCTCTTGGGGGGAATGGCATTCCATGCCCGAAACCATGTATCATTCACGCATTCGTCCGAATCCTCCCTATCCCGTAAAATGTGATAGGCAATGCTATAACAATACTTACCATAGCTTTTCTGTGTCTCTGCTATTGCCTGCTCATCTCTCTCCCAATACAAATCCAAAATTTCGGAATCCTTCAAAGGCCTCTCCTCCCTTCTCTCTATATAACGACCTTTTTATGCTAAAGTTTCTACAATATCTGCACTAATTTAGAAAAAGCAGAAAAGGACTGCCGCCTGTACAATACAGGGCGCAGTCCCTTTAATGTTTGTCCTCTAGATTCTAAACTTCTTAGCATTCTCCAGCAGGTCATTGGATATTTTTTCCAATTCCCTGGTTGTCTTTCTGCAATCGTCCACAATTCTGTCTAACTGTTCCATGGTAGCAGCCGTTTCCTCGGTGCTTGCCGCGTTGTTCTGAGACACTACCGTCAGATCGTCTATACTGCTCATTACGCCGTCCTTGTATTCCACAATGTGATTAATCTCACCTGTGATAGCGTTAATTGCCTGTACAACATGCTGCACTTCCGTATTCAGGCTGTCAAATACGTTTCTCGTATTCTCCAGCTTTTCATTCTGATGGCGAATCTCATCTACTACGCCGTCCATAATCTCCACGCTCTGATTAGAATTCTGAATCAGTGTCTCCACAATACCCCGTATCCTGTCAGCCGATTCCTTGGACTGGTCTGCCAAGCCTCTGATTTCCTCAGCAACTACGGCAAAGCCCTTTCCCATCTCTCCTGCTCTGGCAGCCTCAATGCTTGCATTCAGAGACAATAAATTGGTCTGATTGGCAATACCGGCAATAATATCTGTAGCTGCACGAATTGCCTGTACGGAATCATTCGTAAGATTAGTCTGCCGCTGCACCTCGTCAACAGATTTTTGAGTGCGTACACTGATTTCAAGCAGCTCCTTCAAGGTGCTGTCTACCAGCTCATTGCTTTTCTTCATCTCCGTAGCGCTGTTGCTCAGCTCATTCACGCTTTCAGTGGTCTTGTTAATTGCCTCATTCATATCGTTTAAGCCGTCACTGACATTTTGGGTGTCAGCCGCCTGCTGGGTAGAGCCCTCGGCAATCTCGCCTACTGCGATATTGATATTCTCAATAGATTCTCCAATGGTATCAAAATTTTCCACAAACCGGCTGCTGAAATCCTGCATATCCTGCATGGAGCCATGCAGATTTCTTATTGTCTGTGAGAAGTTTACCACTACCGAATGAACAGCACGGGCAATCTTACCAACCTCATCACTTCTCGCTAACAGCTTATCGGATATTTTAAGGTTCAGTTCGCCGTCTGCCACCTTGTCCAGGTTACCTACCATTGCCAATAATGCCTTGGTGATAAACAGGATTACAACTCCCATTAAAATGCCGAACAGAACAACCAATACCACCATAAATACAACATTGGAAATCATCACCAGACTGTAAATATCCTTCACCTCATCAACCGGCATGGCAGTCATCACCATACCCGTTATTGATGTGTTATCCTCTCCATAGACCGGTCCAAAATATGCAAAATACTTTTTCCCACCGATATCCATTGAGGAATCAAAATATTCTTCTCCAGCCAAAACACCGGCGCTTATCTTACTGTCCACTGAAGTCTTTGAGGTATCAATGCTCGATACTGTCATATCTGTGCCCTCAAACAGTGCCACATCAACCCCCGTATTCTCCTTAAATTCCTTCAGAAAAGCTGCATCAGCGGACTTCCACTCCACTGCATACTGCATACCGTCCAGTTCTGATTTTACCAGATTTTCTGCTGTACTGTTGCCTACCGCCTGCAAAGCCAGCACTGCAAAAATTACTATGATAATCAAAGGCAGCAGCATAACCCCCAGCATCTTCACCAACAGATTAAAGCCCTTTTTCCTTTTTACTTCCTTTTCCTCAATTCCCGCTTCCTCTATCTCAGTTCCCTGCATAATCTTTTCCTCCTTTGTACGACTAAATCGTTATTTTTTAATTACAGCTCCTCTTTATGCTGCTCTCTTTTCATTAAGTACATGGATTCATCTGCTCTTTTCAGGCATTCGTCCATGTTCAGTTCCTCGTCCGGTGAAATCAAGGCATAGCCAACGCCCATCTTAAGCGTATATGGAAGCCCCATTTTTTCTGATTCCACCCTCAATCTATCAAGAAGCGCCTCAGCAAGAGCCGAAACCTCTTCCTCACCGGAACACTCTCCCACAATCAGGAATTCATCACCGCCATAGCGCAATGAAATCCAGCTCTCCGGAAGCGTATCCCCAAGCACCTTTGCCACTGTACGAAGTGCCACATCACCCTGTAAATGTCCGTACTTATCATTGATTATCTTCATCTTGTTTACGTCAGTAAACATTAGCACGCCAATCTTACCTTCCTTATGACAACCTTCCAAATAAGGAAACGCCAGTGTTTCGCAGCCCATACGATTATATATACCGGTAAGTGCATCTGTGACAGAAAGCATGGATAACTTATTATTCATCTGCGCCATTTTAATATTTTGTCTTACTCGCTCCAAATTCTGCTGTACATGCCTAATCCATACATCTAAGGAATAATCGTACATCATTGATACTTCATTGCCAAATGCCACATAACCATAGCACTCTTTTTTACTGTAAACCGGTACAAACACATAAATATGGGAATATCTGCTCTCCCCATCATAGTCCGGCACCAGCAGACGCGTCTCAAAGCGTTTTCTATCCAACAGTTTCCCGTCACGCAGACCGCAAATCATATCTATATAATCAGTGTATCCTTCCCTCTTCATTGGCTCATCAGTCTGCAATGAGGAGAAAAAGTCATCATTTAGGCATAAATACAGATTGTTTTCCTCGTACTTATGCTCCTGCTCCCAAAAAGCACCCAAATCCTTATGAAGGGCTTCCTCAGCCTTCACATTTGACAGTACCTCAGCCATATCACAGAGATGTCCGCCAAAGAATACATTGTCTACCATATGGAAGTAGTTCATGCGCCTCTCCAAACGCCCCTGTTTGCCTGCTTCCTCATCAGCTTGACAACCACAGCTCTCTCCCACTGCTGCCTTTGAGCTTACAATCCGATGCTTCAGGACAGTCTTGCCCTCTATTCTATTCAGAAGATGCTTGACAGCATGATAACCCATATCACCCGAACCACGATCTACTGATGCAATCATAGGGGAATAGGCAACACCTGCCAACAAATGGTCATAGCCTGTCACCTTCACCTGCTCCGGCACCATAATTCCCTTTTCCTCCAACAAGGAGCAGATTGCCATCGCCATCACATCATTGGCACAAACAATGGCATCAGGCATTTCTGTATGTACATCCAGCCAACGCTGTACTGCCTCCTGAGACGGATAATAATTCCAGTTGCCGCATACAACATTATCCTCCCCCAGTGTAAGTCCGCACTCCTCCATTGCATCGGCAAGAGCCTGTCTGCGGCAGTTGCTCTCCACATTATCCTCGGGTCCGCTTACAAAAAGCACGTTTTTCACCTTATGCTCTTTCAGCAAATGCATTGAAAGCTCATACATTCCGCTGTAATTATCCGTTCCCAGATAATCCATACCAGACAGCTCATATTCAAGACTAATGGCAGGAATCTTGTGAGAGGTTATCTGCTCCTGCAAATAATCAAATTCACGCTGCAGATGAAAGGTATTTGACAACAGAATCACTCCGTCAAATTCGCCAAAATCAGGCAACGCAAAAATATTACTCTCCCCAACCTCCAAATTCTCGTCCAGACCGCCGCTAGCAGAATAATTCATGAACAGAAATATATCTACATTATTTTCAATGGCACACTTGCGAATGCCGCTCATAACCGTTCTTAAATATTCATTACTCCAACCATTACCAAAAACCGCAATCTTTCTCTTCATATAATTAGTCCGCTCCGTTGTCTGTTTGCCACCAATTGACGCTGCCGTTCTATAAATCCTGTAAATTTCTGATACTCTATTATTTTTATTCCTCACATTGTAATATCAATACACATATTTAGATTATAATACCAATGTTTTATAATTTCAATGTTTTTTCCATTAAAATAGGGCAAAAGTACCATAATTTTTTGCGAAATATTTTTTAGTTTTTACAAAAACTACATTTTTTCATACTTAATTATTGTTTATTATTTTATTTTATGTAAATTTGCTAGTCAATTTTGCACGTTATCTGTCATTAATCCCTCACCATTCGCAATGCCACACCTATGGTGCTTTCCTGCTGGCACGCAGTAAACCCTGCTCATTATTTGGTGAAAGCATTTATTGCATCAAAAGAATTTCTCTGATAAAATATATATGAATGACCAACAGGTCATATCCATTATAACAGGAGCGTCCTATGTACCTTCGGAAATATTCAAAAGGCCTATGCTTTTTATTCATCATATCCATGCTTCTGTACGGAATGTGTTTTGAGAATATTCAGACAGATTCCTTATTTGTGTGCAGTACCTCCTGTGATGATTCCAATGATACAAACAATCATGCCTCTGATTTTCGGCTGTCCAAGGTCTCTTCCCCATCTGATTGTATCTATTCCGTTGAAACACTCGGACAGAAGGAAGCCTTTACCTGTCTCAACCCGAAAACAAGCAGCAGAGGCTTCTCTGCTCTATGGACTACACCCGTTTTTCTGCAGTCCTATTCAGCAATTCTTATATCCCATATCCACACCTCCATACACGCAATATACAGTAATGCTGTTATTTTGGGATACATACACCATAAGGACGGCAAGAAAAATACTTTTCTTTTCTAACATCTAAAATTTTTCCACTTACAAATGCATACTATTTTTATGCCCATGCAATTTGCAGCATTGCACATAGGCTTACTTATGCTGCATATGGGCGCAATGTAAATGATTCTAGAAAAGGAGTATTGACATTATGAATATTGGAATGCTTATTTTAATTATTATCGGAGGAGCCTGCGGGATTTTTTCTACTTTATACATTGTCGCATCTCTCTTCGGTGTGATAGGATATAAGATATACCGCAGAATCAAGTATGGTATTTCCCTGTATAACTAAAGCACTATATTTCCATTATAATTTTCCAAAAGTGAAAGGATAAGGTTTCTCTATGATGAATATCAGTATATTAATTGTCGCAGCAGTTATTCTGCTATCTGTACTCGCCGAAAAGTTTTCCGGGAAATTCGGTATGCCGGCACTGATTTTATTTATGTTTATAGGAATACTATTTGGAAGTGACGGCTTTCTCAAAATTCCCTTTGACGATTTTGCACTGGCGGAAAACATCTGCTCCATAGCCCTTATCTTTATCATGTTCTACGGTGGCTTCAATCTGAAATGGAAGTTAGCTAAGAGCATTGCCGTCAAGTCTGTTCTGCTGTCCACCTTGGGCGTTATTATCACAGCGTTAGTGACAGCTGTTCTTTGCAGAATATTCTTACGCTTTACGTTCGTTGAAAGCTTTCTTGTGGGTGCAGTGCTTTCCTCCACTGATGCTGCCAGCGTCTTTGCCATTCTCCGTCAGAAAAAGCTGAATCTGAAGGACGGCACAGCCTCTCTTTTGGAAATGGAGAGCGGCAGTAACGACCCTATGGCATATATGCTGACCTTTATCGGCATCGGGCTTATGGGCACGGAGAGTCTTGGCAATATTCCCCTGCAAATCTGCTTACAACTTGTTATGGGCGTAATTGTAGGTGCTGCTTTTGCCATTCTCTCCGTATGGCTGCTCAAAAAATCCCGCCTGATTTCAGACGGACTGGACACTATATTTATGATAGCCATGGTGCTTCTATGCTATGGCATAACCCAGCTCACAGGAGGCAATGCTTACTTAAGCGTTTACATAATGGGAATTTTTATCGGAAACAGCCCTATCAAAAACAAATCCACCCTGATTCCGTTTTTTGACGGCGTAACCGGTCTTGCCCAGATTTCCATTTTCTTCCTGCTGGGGCTTTTGTCCTTTCCCCACAAGATGCCGGAAATACTTCTTACCGCTCTTGCAATTACCGTATTCCTCACATTATTTGCAAGACCCATTGCCGTGTTCCTGTTACTGAAGCCCTTCCGATGCAGCACCAATCAGTGTCTGCTGGTTTCATGGGCAGGTCTTAGAGGTGCGGCTTCCTCCGTGTTTGCCATTATGGCAGTCTCACAGGGTGCCGTCATGACTCACGATTTGTTTCACATTGTCTTCATGGTGTCCCTGTTCTCCGTGGCTGTTCAGGGAACCCTGCTGCCCGGAATTGCCCGCAGGCTCAAAATGATTGATGACAACGCCGATGTGCGCAAGACCTTCAACGACTATCAGGAGGAATCAGCCATTACTCTGATGCACATGCGCATTCCTGAAGGACATAATTGGGTAGATAAGCTGGTTAAGGATGTAAATGTGCCCACCGGTTCACTGGCTCTTATGATAAAAAGAGACAAGGAGACAATTATCACCAGAGGGGATACCCGTATTCTTGCCGGTGATGACGTTATCCTGAGCGTTCCCGCCTATGAGCCAAGCGAACAGGAAAAGCTGGAGGAAATCACCATCACGAGAAAGCATCCATGGCGCAACCATACCATCGCAGAGCTAAATCTTCCTCCCGATGCCCTGATTGCCATGATTATCCGTGGAAATGAAAACCTGATTCCCAGCGGCAAGACCTTAATCTGCGAGAATGACATTATCGTGATGTACCATTGATGTAATATCTTCAAATCAATTTGCTTCTATGCCACGAGTGGTGGGCTGCATTTCCACCACTCGTGTGGCTATCTTCTCCCGAAATCTTACGTCATGCTCCACTATCAGCATTGTAGGCTGATAGTCCATAATCAGCTTTTCAATCTGCATTCTGGAGAATACATCTATATAATTTAAGGGTTCATCCCAAATATACAGATGCGCTGGCTTTAACAGACTTGCCGCAAGCAGGACCTTCTTTTTCTGCCCCTCAGAGTACTCCTCCATGCTCTTTGAAAACTGCACCCTCTCAAAATCCAACTGCCGCAAAATTGCCAGAAAAAGGCTTTCATTCACCTTCTCCTTCTCCGCAAACTCCTTCAAGCCTCCCTTTAAAAATGAAGTGTCCTGACTGCAATAGGAAATTACCAAGCCCGAAGCCGTAATAAGCTCTCCCCTCTCCTTCATGCAGCCTTCCTTAAGTCCTGCCTTCTGCCCACCGCCATGAGCCAGAATCGCCTTGATAAAGCTGGACTTGCCGCAGCCGTTTTTCCCATGTAAAAACACTCTTTCTCCCTGCCGCAGTTCAAAATTAAAATTTTGAAACACCTCATGCATATTTGTACCATAAGCTGCCGTACTCTCTAAATCTTTATCAACCGCACTATCCGAAGGATACGCAACTCCATACCCTTTTGCCAAAATAAGCAGCTCCTTATGGTGCTTCATTGGCATAAGCTTTAAATCCACAGGTTTTTCAATATCCTTTAGCAACCCCTCCTTTTCTTCTATTTCAGCTCCTATCCTCTTCTCTATCTGCTTTACTCTGCTTTGCAGCTTCTTTGTCTTGGCTCCGATGTAGGCGCGGGTACTGATGCATCTGTCGTGCTCCTCCACGGGACTAAAGCCTATTTTCGTCCTTTCGTTTTTGTCCGCCCATTCCTTGGTCCTCTCGGACGCCTGCCTCAGCTTTTCAATCTCCCTCTTATGCTTTTCGTTTTCCGCCTGATGAAAGCTATCCATACGGCTCTTGTTCTCCCACCACGAGGAAAAATTTCCGCCTTGCACCTCAATAGACTGTCTGTTTAACACCAGCACATGGTCAATGCAGGCATCCAACAAATCCCTGTCATGAGACACAAGAATAAAGCCCTTTTTCTGCCGCAGATATTCCTTTACAAGCTCCCTTGCCTCCTGCTCCAAATGATTTGTGGGCTCGTCAATCAGTAGGAAATCATTTTCCCCCGAGAAAAGAATTGCCAGCATAACCTTTGTGCGCTCCCCATGGCTTAAGGTTTCAAAGGGACGATATAGCACCTCTGCATTTACACGCAGCTTTTCCAGCTCACAGATAACTCTCCAAAGCTCGCAGCCCGGCTTTAGCTGCTCTAAAAAGTCACAACAACACTCCTTTCCAAGCTCCTCGCCTATCTGATAGGGAAAATAATCAAATACCACAGATGTGCTAATCACACCCTGATAGGTATATTTCTTCTGTAAAAGCCTTAAGAAGGTAGTTTTGCCTTTTCCGTTTCTTCCGATAAACCCCAGTCTCCAATCAGTATCTATGGAAAAGGATACATTTTCAAAAATATTGTCAAAGCTTCCATCATAGCAAAAAGTAAGATTTGATACATTAATCTGCGCCATAATATTCCTCCGTTTCCGAAATCATTTTTCATCTCTTCAAATTCTCCTTGGCGCACGCAACAATAATCGCACACGACAAAAAAAGAATCATCTGTTGCCAAATGATTCTAAATTATGTCCTGTAACCTCACTATTTACCTTCTGCTGCCAAAAGGGTATGCATCTGACCTGCCCGCACATTTTCTGTAGCATACATACACCCTTCCGCCCTAAAATTTTCCACAAAAAAGAGAGGTTATGAGAGCATAATCCACCTTTGGCAACATGATAAAAACAGCTTCATTAAAAACACCATTTGCTCATGTCTCAAAAGCAGCTTATCTCCGCATCTTCTCTCCCTCCTGCCCGCCTTAGCGAGCATATCAATCAAAACAGTTAATATATTGCCTACATGAAACGTATTATAAGGCACTTTATAAGACTTGTCAAATCATTCTTGCCGCCATTACCCTCTTGCCGCTATTCTCCCTCTTGCTGCCATTCTCCCTCTTGCGCCATTACCCTCTTGCCGCCATTCTCCCTCTTGCTGCTATTCTCCTCTGTAACAGCTTACGCATACTTTTGGGACAGTTCTTTAAGATGACATATCTTGGACATATAGCAAATTTTCATTCAAAAACCTCCCAATTTTTAATGGCTGTCCTTCTAAATTTCCTACGTTTGGACATATGCGGAATTATTATGAAAAAAGTACCATAAAAGCCACTAAAAAATGGGCTTGATTTCACATTTTATTTGTATATGTCCAAACACTTTAATTTTTGAGGGAAATAGGCTTGTAAATGGCTGTTATTTGGTAGTAAATTTTGAAAAATGGCACATATGTCCAAACACCAACTGACAATTTGTTCGAACTGTCGCCCCGCTCTAGTGTAACGTGCCATTCACTTTTAGTTAAATCGCACTACTGCATTAGGTACTCCTGCGTTAGGCATTCCTGCTTTGCGCATTCATTCTTAGCACCTTCCTTCTCTTCCCCCTCCTTCAGGGTCTTGATTCCAAAGCAGAAATAAAGGATATGGAACAGCCATACTCCCGCAAGGATGATTCTTCCCACCGGTACGCGGCTCATCATAAGGAAGCCCACGGACATGGTTAAGGTGACAATCATCATGATTCTGATTTTTGTTTTCCATGTCATACCCCTTCCCTGCACATAGCTCTCCAAATTATTCTTGTATAGCTTTGTATGAACAAACCATGTATGTAATCTCTCCGAGCTTTTCCCAAAGCAGATTGCCGCAAGCAGCAAAAAGGGAAATGCGGGAAGCAGGGGCAGTACAGCCCCCAGCGCTCCCAAGCCTACACCAATACAACCAATTATAATATAAATCACTCTCTTAATCTTCACACTTACTCCTATCTGTCCCAAGCTCTTTTTGCTGTGTGCTTAGCGGACTCATATTTAATCTTTGTTTTTCTCTATTACTCTCTACCAAATGTCTTATCGCCATGATTGGGTGGGAAAAAATCATTCTTGGTCCCGAAAACCGCATCACCGCTTTTATTTTTTCCCGCATGTCCGGCTGATAGCAATGCACCCTGCAGTTAGAGCAAAAGGTTTTCGTCTCCATAAAAGGGCATTTATCGCTGCGAAGTCTTGCATATTCATTCAGTCTGCTGCATTCCTCACACAGCCCGTCCTTTGTGTGATGATTTTTTCGGCAGTAAAGCCCAATCATCAGTGACACCATTCTTTTTTCCTGTTCTCTCTTTTTCTGAATATCCTTCATCAGCACATTCTCCCGTTTTCAACCGAGTAGGAAAGGTCTGCAATCCCCATGGTGGATTTCCTGTGAGACACTAAAAGCACTGTCTTGCCCGAAGAAGCCTCCTTCAGGGATTTTAAAATCACACCCTCATTCAGGCTGTCCAGATTACTGGTGGGCTCGTCAAGCAGCATAAGGTCCGCGTCATGCAGAAATGCTCTGGCAAGACCGATTCGCTGTCTCTCCCCTCCCGAAAGGGTATCTCCCAGCTCTCCTACCGGTGTGTCATACCCTTTAGGAAAGCTCATAATCACATCATGGACGGACGCTTTTTTACAAGCCTCCACCATCTCCTCTAAGGTTGCATCTTCCTTTGCCACCCGCAGATTGTTAAAAATACTGTCGCTAAACAAATGCGTTTCCTGCGTTACAAGATTTTGCATTTTTCGCAGATTATCTGTATTCACTTCCCGAATATCCCTGTCCGAAATCAGGATTCTTCCCGAATCCGCCTCCCAGAACCGCATTAATAAGCGAAGGAAGGTGGATTTGCCGCTGCCGCTTTTTCCTACAAGCCCCACAATTTGAGACTTAGGAAGCTCCATTCCAAAATCCTGTAAAATTTTGTTGTCCTCATAGCCAAAGCTTACATGCTCCGCTTTTACCCCTTCAAAGGCAACCTCCTTTCTGCCGGAAATCTCCTCCACTACAGGCTCCTCCTCCAAAATATCCAGCACCCTTTCACCTGCCGCAAAGGTGTTGCCCAGAGTGCTTCCTAAATTTGCCAGTGCTACCACCGGGCCAAAGGAACCCATAAAGGCAAGCACAGGCAATAAAACTCCACCAAAGTCCACCTGCTTTTTCTGATGTAAAAAAGCTGCTGCCAACAGAAAAATAATATCAAACAGCCAAATTATTGTATTGGTTATGGCTCCGTTCAGTCCAAGCTTCGCCTTCTGTTTTTCCTCTACCTCGGACAGCTCCCCCGTCTGCCTGTTCATCTCGTTAAGCCTTGCACTTCCCCTGCGGTATTGGATTATTTCTCCCAGACCTCTCAGACTGTCCAGCACAAATCCGCTCAAGGCGCCAGTCCGGCTTCTAAGCCGGATTCCGTCCTCACCGCTAAGCTTGGATATCATCATGGGTATGACGATTCCCACCACAAGATAGGCAATCGCAGCGATTCCTGCATATAAAGCATGGAAGCTTCCCACATAAATACACAGGCTTACCGAAAACAGAAGGGCGATAGCACAGGGTGAAATGGTATGGGCATAAAACACCTCCAACAGCTCAATATCCGAGGTAATCACAGAAATCAGATTTCCTTTATCGCTGCCCTCCAGCTTAGCCGGACACAGCCGCCTGAGAGCGCCAAACACCTTATCCCGAATTAGCGCCAGAAGCTTAAAGGCAATAAAGTGGTTGCATGCCTGCTCTGCGTACCTTAAAACTCCCCGAAGCAGGGCAAGCACTGCCGCCAGCGTAAACACCACGGGCAGACCCATATGCCGCCCCCCGTCAGACTGCTGCCCCACACCGAGAACGGACAGAATTCCGTACCCTCCAAGCACTCCGATAAAGGTAGCGCACAGATTGCCTATAAGCCCCATCAAAACGGCAAGCACCATATAGCCGGACAAGGGCTTTACCAAGCCCGAAAGCCTGAGACAGATTTTGAAATTACTTCTTTTCTTCATGCTGTCCGCCCTCCTTTTGCATAATTCTCAAGCTCTTCCTGAGCAGTATACATTTTTGCGTATACTCCTGATTTGTCCATCAGCTCCTTATGCGTTCCCTGCTCTACAAGCCTGCCCTTCTCCAATACCATAATCCGGTCCGCTTCCATCACATTGGCAAGCCTGTGAGAGATGAGAATCACCGTTTTTTCCTTTGCCAGTCTTCTTATCTGACACATAATCGCCTCCTCGCTTTCCACATCTACATTGGAGGCTGCCTCATCAAAAATATAGATTGGCGTATCATGCAGAAGCGCCCTTGCCAAAGCCAGCCTCTGACATTGTCCACCGGACAGATTTGCCGCCTTCTCCAAAAGCTGCGTATCAAGCCCCTTTTCCTCCATAAGAAAATCATACAGCCTTACTTTTTTCAAAGCCTCCGTCATTTCCTCATCGGTGGCGTCAGGCTTTCCCATATACAGGTTTTCTCTGACCGTGCCTTTAAACAGATAGCTGTTATGACTTACCAGCGTAATATTTTTCATCAGGCTCTCTTCCTTAATATCACTCAGCTCTACTCCCCCTATGGTAATATGCCCCTGATAATTTCTATTCTTACCGCTTATGATTCCCGCAATGGTTGATTTGCCGCAGCCGCTTTCTCCCACCAGCGCAATCAGCCTGCCCGCAGGCAGCTCCATATTGATTCCATGCAGAATTTCCCTGCCCGTCTCATAGGAATAAGATAGATTGCTGACAGAAATATGCTTGTCATTGCCGATTACCTTTTCACCGTTTTTTTCCTCCGGCAAATCAATCAGCTTAAATATTTTGTCACAGGCTGCCATACCATTCATGGCAATATGGAAATAGCTTCCCAGCCTTCTCATGGGAATAAAATAATCTGCCGACAACAAAATAATCAGAATACAGCCTGCCAAGGAGACTCTGCCTGCCCTTAGCCTAAGTAACGCCAGCGCCATGCCAAGCGCAGTGCCGCCGTAGGTCACCAAATCCATTATGGTTATAGAATTAAGCTGCATAGTCAGCACCTTCATGGTAATCCTTCGGAAGCTTTCCGCCTCCTCATTCATCTGTCTGTGCTTCATCTCATCTGTCTGATAAATCTTAAGTGTGGTAAGCCCCTGTAAATTTTCCAAAAAGGTATCACCAAGGGCTGTATACTGCCCCCAATACCTTGACAGCAGTTTTTTTGCCCACGTCTGAATTGCCGCAATGGTTATGGGAATCAGTGGCACACAGATAAGCAGTGCAAGCGCCGTTCCAACATTTACAAAGCACAATATGAAAAACAGCGTAAGCGGAGCCAGCATACTAAAGAAAAACTGTGGCAGATACGCGCCGAAATAGGTCTCCAGCTGATCCACTCCCTCCACAGCTACCTGTACAATCTCCGAAGAGCTGACCTTCTGATGATAGGAGGCGCCCAGTCTTAAAAGCTTTGTATAGATAGCCTCCCGCAGGGTCTTCTTTACGCAGCGGCTTGCCAGATAGCTCATTTTGACAACGCCTCTTTCACACACAAAACGCAGGGCTATTACCACGCAAAATATAAGTCCGGTTATCCCATAATCCCTGAAAAATGCCTGCCCTTCATACATTTTCTGCAAAAGCACCGCAATACTTGCCATTGCCATCACGTTAGCCACCAGATTGCACCACTGTATGACTACATTTCCTGCCACATATTTTTTACTGTCTTCAACCATGTGAATCAGTCTTTTGTTAATCATCATTCTTTTCCGCGCTCCTTGTAGTTATTGCTAACATTAGTTAGATAATTCTAACCATTGGTTAGTTTAGCATACTTGCTTCTTAGGTGCAAGCGGAATTTTTTACCTAAAAAAAGAGCCCTCCGATTCATCGGAAAGCTCTTTGCACTTCTTTCATTACCAGCCTCACAGGGTGATACAGCACAAGCATCAGTACCAAATTACCCACACAATGAGCCAAGTCATAGGGTATTCCTGCCACCCACCATGTAAATCCGGCATACAGTCCGCTTCTGATTCCGCCGTCCACAGCGCCGATTACCACATAGGGAATTGCGCAGAAAAAACCAAAGAAAAGACCGTATAATGCAGATAAAATGCTCCAAAACCATACGGACTCCTGTCTGCGGCAGCACCATGCAATCAGTGCAAGGGAAGGCCACATATACAAATACATAACCCACCATATGCCGAAGCCAAACATACACCCCTCCAGTAAAATGAACACCGGTATCACAAACAGAATTTTACTTCCGAAGAATATCGTGAACATAATAATCCAAAAGGTAGTCAGCTCAATATTGGGAAGCCCCAATAACGCCATTTTGCACACCTCAATGACAGCAACCATCAGCCCTATTAAGGTAATATCCAATGTAGTATTTATCAATCTGCTTTTTTTTCGCATTTGGAAACTCCACCAGTCGCCTCTGCTTACTCAGCAATGCTGATTGTATAAACAATCTGAAATGCATCTCCGTCTAATACCGGCTGTGAGTCAATGCCATAATCGCAATATTTCCCATTCACAAAAAATCCCCAATAGGAACCATCTACACTAAAATCAGCCGTCAGACCGTTCACAGTATCAACCATAAGCCCATACTCACTCTCAGTGCCGGAGAACTCCAAGCCTTCAGCCTCTTCCATCGCCTGTCGCAAATACTCTGCATCGGTCTTTACGTCATACACTGTAGATTTCTGCTCCTTGTCAACCACCTCGATGGTAATTGCCTTACTGCCCTCTACAGGCTTTGCGCGAAATACGCTGAAAATGATTGCAAAGGCTGCTACCAGCACAGCCAGTATTGCGATTCCCGCAATAAGTTTTTTGTTAATCTTCTTTTTTTCTGCCATTTTTTTCATCCTTTCTTTGTCGCAGATTTTTGCATAAAAAAAACTTTTACCCAAGAGGTAAAAGCTTTGTACAGCATAGAGCCGACTTTCTGCGTGCAAGAAGTCTAGGCGGATTGTGCAATCCACCTTCTCATATGTACTAACCAATTACTCGTGGTTCTACAGTACCACTATAGGCAGGTCTTCTGACTTGGCTATCATCGCTCTGTTTCGTCTTCTCAAAGCATATATCCGCTTTGCGGTTAGCTTCAATGACATATTTGAAACAGAACTCCTTCCTTACAGCGACGAGTTCGTGCAGGACTTGCACCTGCTTCCCTTTTCACCGAATCAAGGAAAACCTTCCTTATTCGACACCTATAATGTTCTTTATTTTCTTTATGCAATGGAAGTGTATCACACTCACACCACAAAAGCAAGTAAAAATACAAAAACCGGCACGGGGGTAATAATACCCCACGATGCCGGTTATCCATACTTGTTATCTATACAAATTTCACAGCAGTACCGTAAGCCATAACCTCTGCTGCTCCCTGCATAACAGCCGCAGAGCTGTAACGAAGATTCACTATAGCATCAGCACCCAGTTTCTCTGCCTCTTCAACCATGCGCTTGGTTGCAAGAGCTCTGGCATCATTCATCATCTCTGTGTAAGCCTTCAGCTCACCGCCCACCAAGGTCTTAAAGCTCTGTGTAATATCACGGCCCACATTCTTGCTCTGGATTGTACTTCCCTTTACAAGACCCAGCATCTCCAAATTCTTACCTGCAATGTAATCAGTATTTACTAAGATCATCTTCTTCTCCACTCCTTATCTCTTGAATTCTTTCAATGAGGACAAAAATACAGACCCCTGCAAACACAAGCGGCACCAGCCCAAACAAAAGCTTCATGATTACAGGCATGGGCAGCCATACGCAAACCGTAAAAAATCCTATGTAATACAAGACAATAATGGCTGTAATAATAATCGGTGCAATCATCTTGCCGCGGTGCTTCCGCTCCATACTAATCCCTCCTGAAATTATAATATGCTTATAATCGGTAACATGAATCTTTGATTCATGATACAATTCGCCGTTCGTCATGAGCAAGCTTCGCTTGTTCCGACTCACTTACGCTCATTATATCACAGTCACAATATTGCGTAAATAATTTATTGCATCTTTTTTCTCTTGAAAGCATATACTTATATATAACAGTTCATCCCTCTGCATTCACAAAAGCGTCTGCTTCGCATCCGGCGCAGCACCCCCGGCTCATGATTTATGGCTGAACTGTTACACTTATATTGAGGAGGTGTCTTTTATGCTTGCTTGGATTATTTATCTGTTCCGGTCAATTAAAAATATCGCAACAACCCGTGACTCTTAAGAGGTTCGGTCTGCCCATTATTCTTCCTTTACCGTTATCTCCCCTAAGTCAAACACAATTTTTTCCCCACTCTGCTGTACCAGAACCTCTGCTTCCAGCGTCGGCATTTTTTCAAATTCCACCATACCTCTTCCCTCATAGAGATATCCCGGCACCACCTGAAAAGTAATGGTGTCTCCCAAAATAAAGCATGAGATATCTCCTAATGCAAGACCTTCTACCTTTCCTTCCATTACCTCCACAGATGCCAATTCATTTCCACTACTGCTGTCAATCAGAATAAGCTGCTTCGTCTCCTCGTCATGCTGATACTCTATCCGTTTATTCAGGATATCGCCAAAATCATTCCAATCAAAAACATTGTCCGCTAATGTGCCGGTATCATAATACTGCAGTACATGCAGCTCCCAAGCGGCAACTCCGGTTCCCGTGTAGATATTAAGCGCCACCTGCAGCTGCCTGCTTTCCTCATTCCAGTGGCATTCCGGTAAGATAGCTCTGGGAGAGGTATAGGTCCAGTCAAAGTAATTCACATCATCACCAATTTCAATGGCAACTCCCTGGCCGAAGCATTCCGCATCATTGTAACCATAAAGGGTAATGCCCTCCTCCGGGATTCTACCAATACAGACAATATCCGTCCAATCCGGATTATCCATGGAAAGCTTTCGGCTCTTCACCTCACTCCAATCGACCTGCATAAATCTGTAGAGCGGGTTCACGCGATAATTTTGCGGAATCCAGATTCCGGTCTTGTCATGCAGCTGTACCATGCTAATCGGCACAGTAACATTATCCTTTACAAAGGTAATATTCAGCCCTACATTAGCAGGCACCTTATTGTCCTCAATAAAGACGCGTTCTATTTTTACCTTCGCTGAATCCTCAGACAAATTAAGCAGCGTCACTGCAGCGCTTTCCGGCTCAAAAAGACTGCGATACAAATCAGAAGAGCTTAAAAGGGCATTTTCATTTAATGCTTCTCCCATTTCATTATGATAATCCATTCCGGAGCCGTCAATCACCCCCATATAGGCTTCGTCAAACTCGGCTCCCGATGAAATATTATCAAACCATATAAGCTCCTCCCCGGTAATAACATATTTTCCAGCCCGCAGCTCATAGGAAAGGTTCTCCTTCCAGACAGTCACATGAGGCTCAGATGTCCATGCATAATAATAAATTTCCGCCTGTTTATCGTCAAAGCCCTTCACTAAAACATCAGCCTCTTCATCCTGCGGCCAAGGACTGGATAGTCCAAAGCTGCTATGGCTCCCGGTTCCCGAGAACAAATCTCTCGACTCCAAATCTGCAATCACCTCATCCGCAGCCAAAGCGGCAATGCCCTCTGCGTTCCGATTGACAAATGCTTTTGTCCACTCAGTCAAGACCTTTTCCACTAAATCCTCATTTGCATTTTCTTCCCCACTATTGTTATCCGAGTTCACGGCTCCTTTCGTGTCCTCCATTTCTTCCTTCACCGGGTTCGTCAAAAAACATACCGCCACAATAACACAGGCAATCATCGCTGCCACAATCAGCCAAAAGGCAGGCTTTTTGTAATGCAGCACTGATTTGATTCTTTCCTTTACGCCAACCTCCCCAAAGGCTAAAGGACACGCTGCTATGGCATGTGGCTTTATGCTGCACTCAAGCAGCGCCTCTGAATACGCCTTTTTCTCATGGGAATCATAATTTTTAATCACCCTTTCATCACATGCCAGCTCAATATCCTTACAGAGCAGGGAATAGGCAACCCAGCAAAGAGGCTGAAACCAATAAACGGCTAACAGTACATACCCCAATAGCTTCCAAAAATAATCTCTGCGCTTCAAATGCGCCTGCTCATGTGCAAGCACGGGTTGAAGCACTTTCTCCTCCAATCCGGTGGGCAGATATATACGGGGTCTGATTACCCCCAGAATAAAGGGAGAGCCTATAAATTCGCTTATGTATACGGATTTCTGAAACCAAACAGCCAAACGCACCTTGTACCGCAGGCGCAAATAGCTTATCACTGCATATAAAAGCATCACGCAGACGCCAGCCAGACAGACAATACTTGCGACAAAAATCCAAATTTGCAACGGGTTTACGCTGTCTCCCGGCTTCGGAGCAAAGGATTTCTCCATAACCGGATTCACCGCATTATCCACAAACGTCACCCCGCTGTCAATGGACGGTTTGGCTGAAACAATGATATCATGATGAATCGTCTCGCTGCTGGGAATCATGCTGAATACACTTTCCAGCGAAATCGGGCATAATAATCTGACTGCCACCATTGCCCAAAGAAGACAGGATATCCATTTAGGCGCCCGCCTAAGCAGGAATCTTAAAACAATAACTACTAAAGTCAGCCACCCGGCAGTAATACTCATGTTTAACAGCCTTAAGAATACATCTTCCATATTCACTTCTCCTCATACTCATCCAGCATATGTCTGATTTCTTCCACTTCTTTTTTGGACAGGGTCTTCCTCTTTGTAAATGCCGCAATAAATGCAGGCATGGAGCCCTCAAAGGTTTTTTCCACCAATTCGTCTATTTCTGCCGCCTGCACTTCATCCTTAGACACCAGTGAAGTTACAATGGCATTCTCATTCTTAACCACGCCCCTCTCGGACAGCCTCTTGATTACCGTATATGTGGTAGTGCGGCTCCAGCCAAGTCTCTCGCTGCACAGCTTGGCAAGCCTGGTACTGTTAATCGGTTCATTTTCCCACAATATCAGGCAAAACCGATACTCACTTTCAAATACCTTAGGTGTTTCCATTGGTATTCCTCCCAACCTTTATTAGTCTTTTCCAGTCTAATGTATTAGACTGATTTTAGTCTAATGCGTTAGACTTATTTTGTCAAGCCCTGCCTGTGCCAATTTTCACGCACAGCTTTCCCGGCTTCCGGCAGCACACAAAAAGGAGCTTTCCGAGTTCCTCGGAAAACCCCTGAAAAATTTTTATCTTATGCTGCCTTCGCCACCCATAAGTCTCGTCATCTCCTCAATACGCTCGATGGGAAATGGCGGTGACGTCAGTGGCTTCATCGCAATAGACATAAGCTTCATCGGATTATCATCAGCCGCAATCCTGTTTGAACTCATGACGCCGCATTGTCTGCATCTGTGGATAATAGCCCACTCGCCGTTCTTCCGAACCCATACCGCAATGGCATCCATATAGCCGCCGCAGTCACATGCTCTGTCTCCCGGCTCATTGTCAACATGAAGGCTGGACAGGCAGTTCGGACAGTGATTCCTGTGATTACTGCCGGCTCCCTCCGGAACTACCTCCCTGCCACATACCTTGCAGATAAAGGCGTCGTTGCAGGCATGATTTTTGTAATAACCCTTTTCGTATAACTTTCTTTTATTTTCTCTATTCAATTTTCTTCCTCCTAAAGACTATCCTTACAGTCACAAATCTTTTCGGAGGGTTTCAAATTCCTTATAATTCTCTGCACGCTCTTTTCCGTAAGGAAAAATTCATCCGAGAGCTCCTTTAGGGATACTCCCTTACAATACATGTCATACATGCGTGCATTTCGAAGCTCCAAGGTCTTTTTTGTTTCCGTTCCCGCACCCCATGCTCTTTTGCTGTCAGACCGTTTGGGAATATAAAGCATCTCGCCTTCCACATACTGCTGAACAACAGCAAGAACCTCGGCAGGCAGAACCTCGTTCGCTCTCATATAGCTCATAGCGCCCTCCTAATAAATATTTCTCTTAGGAATGCAATGGCTATAACGCTTTTTAAAGTCCGTGATAGCCACTGCGCTATCTGACCGTCTCCTTATACTTCTTCATGCTTCACCTTTATTTCACCTTTCTATATAATAATTGACAATTTTCTCATTACCATTTTTATTATATCAGGCAATCCCCCTGCCGGCAACCGCATAAATAATTCAAACTCAAACATGTTCCTCTTATGCTGTCTGTTTGTCTGTGCGGTTCCATATGGTGCCAAACACCCGAAGCAGCACCTTGCCTAATGCAACCACTAGAATTGCTGCTGCAATCGCCTCAGGAATTCCGGAAGCCGTCACAGTACCCATAATCAATCCAAATACTGCACTCTTGCCTACCTCGCGAGCCTGTGCATATTGCTTCGCCAGCAAAACATAAATGCTGCCCATGACAAGCACGGTATTTACCATGGAACCCATAAAACCGGTAATTGCTAACGCCACATAGGAGTTGAGCTTTATCTTCTTGAATAAAATCCAAAGCCAGCCTGCCACAACGCCAATAATAGTTCTGCAGCCCACGGAAATCCATATCGCCTTGACTGCACCTACCAGTCCGGTAGTACTAAGGAACGGTGAAAATGCAAACGAAAGCAGGGTAGGTGCCATGGTATTAATAATAAGCGAACAGATTCCGAAGGTTGCTCCCAAAATCGCCCCTGCTGCCGGTCCTAAAAGGATTGCTCCGATAATAACCGGAATGTGTACGGTGGTTGCCTTGATAATAGGGAGCTGAATCATCCCTAACGGTGTGTTTGCAAGCAGCACTACAATAGCTGCCATAAGGGCAACGCTTACCATCCAACGTGTGTCTTTTTTAATTGTGTTCATAATTTTCCTCCTTGTTATCATTCCCATACGGGATACAATACGGTGATGGAATTTGCGGTTGTACCGCAATCCGATTAATAAGTTACCTATCACCCATCAGGGCAATAATTTTATCCAGAATGCGTGCGGCTGTCTCCTCCTTGCCAAGTAACGGGAGTGAAACTTCCTCATTCTGTGTAATCAGGGTGACTACGTTAGTATCTGTCTCAAATCCTGCGCCCTCTGTCTTTAAATTGTTGGCCACAATCATGTCCAGATGCTTTTTCGTAAGCTTTGCCCTGGAATTACCAAGCATATTTTCCGTCTCCATGGAAAATCCGCAAAGAAACTGTTCCGGCTTCTTATGCTCTCCTAAAAACTTAAGGATATCATCCGTGCGCTCCAGCGCAATGGAAAGTGCATCATCTGATTTTTTCACCTTCTCCGTGCTGACGAACGCCGGACGGTAATCCGCCACTGCGGCAGCCTTGATAATAATGTCCTGAGTCGGTGCCAGCTCGGTCACCGCATCAAACATTTCCTTTGCCGTTATAACGGGTACATTTTCTACAAACATTGGCTTCTTAAGAGCTGTCTTGCCTGACACCAGTGTCACCTTGGCACCTCTAAGCATTGCAACCCTCGCAAGGGCATACCCCATCTTGCCGGAGGAATGATTGGTGATAAAACGCACCGGGTCAATGGACTCCTGTGTGGGGCCCGCCGTTACCAATACTTTTTTCCCGGCTAAATCCTTGGGATACGCAAGCTCCTTTTTAATATATTCTAAAAGTATCTCCGGCTCCGGCATTTTCCCGGCTCCGGTGTCGCCGCAAGCCAGATATCCGGTATCGGGAGCGATAACCTCCCAGCCGTATTTTCCCAAAATATCAATATTGTCCTGCACCACCTGATTTTCATACATATTAGTATTCATGGCAGGGGAAATATACTTCTTACATTTACAGGCAAGGGCCGTGGTTGTCAGCATATCATCTGCTATACCGTGAGCCAGCTTGCCAATCACATTGGCAGATGCCGGTGCAACCATGAGTATATCCGCCTTTTTCGCAATAGACACATGCTCCACCTGAAACTGAAAATTACGGTCAAAGGTGTCCACCAGACATTTGTTACCTGTTAAGCTTTCGAAGGTAATGGGAGTGATGAAATTGCAGGCATTAGCCGTCATCAGTACGTGAACATCCGCATGAAGCTTTTTCAGTGCACTGGCAAGATATGCTATTTTATAAGCAGCAATACTTCCCGTGACTCCCAATAAAACTGTTTTGCCGTTAAGCATTATTCAGCCTCCTCATACAAAAGACTCCAAACCGCACAATACTTTTACGGTTCAGAGTCATTATATATCCTCTTACAGGAATATTGCAACTAATTTGTTGATAACAGTTGTACCATGATTTTTGCCCTAAATGCTAAAATCATACTTTCTTCCGCTCTCAGGCAGGGCTTCTGCCTTAACAACATCCCAGTCTATACCCCTTACTTTTTCAAGAAGCTCCTCCATACTGTCAGCCCAAACGGTGGTCCGCTTGGTATCTGTACTGCCTTTTGAATAACTGTGAAGCTCTTTCTCGGCACGTCTTTCCTCTCTAGCCTTCTCAATACGCTCTCTTTGCTTCGCACTTGATTTTTCCAGCTCTGCAAAAAAGCTTGTTGTACCATCATCATTGAAGGCAATACCCATTCTGGTTATTTGAGTGTCAGTCTCGCCGTCCTTCCCAAAGGCACTCTCGAATCCGTACTTTTTATTAATCTCCTCAGACATTCTGACCGCACCTTCCATGCCTTCTATTTTCTGCTTCAGGTACTTTTCATCAGAAGCCATTTTCTCCAACTCCTCACTGGAAAAGAGTACCGAAAATTCTTTCGTTCCACGGGAAAGGATATCCTTTGCCTCGTCACCCTTGTCAAAATCTGCTACCATAAAATCCATATCACCGTATTTGCTTCTAAGCTGCCTTAAAACATCCTGTGCCTGCCGAGAGAGTGTCTGCTCCTTACTTTTATCCACATACCCTGCTGACTGTGTTTTTTCTGTTTTAGTTGCCTTATCGGAATGCTTTTCTTTCTGATTTACCGGAGTATTATAATACCCTGCCGCCTGTCTGTAAGCTCCCACCTGTACCATATTCGTGTCCTCCTTGAGATATCTATTTGAAATCCATTTCCTGACCATTTACAGTCTTGTATATTATATCGTCATTTCAGACTGAATTGTTTATCAAAGGACACTAATTTTCCATATTTGTCCTTTCGGTCATATTATGAACAACCTTTTTTGACAGGAGAGGGAAAAATTGCTTGGTGATATATTCATCACAGCCAAATTCCTCAAATTTCCAAATGTCTCAAGCGTTTTATCTCCTGGCAGGTTCAATATCAAATAAAACATTTCACTTCAACATTCAATAACTTATTCTCCCTACTATTAGAGCTGGCAACATCTACAAGTCCAAATGCAAAACATCGGTATATTACATCACAACCACAACGCTTCACTCAAAGCCTTCTGTGCTCTGATATCTTCAATGCATACCATTTTCACCAGTAACCACGCTCGCTCCTCTTCTGTCATCTCAGTCATCTTTTCTGCCGTTTGGGAGCCTTGTAAATTACTAATAATATTGTCCAGACATTCTGCTTTATATTTCGCAGCAGCCATAGCTTCCTGCCAAGCCTGCTTCTTTTTTTCAAGTGTTCCAAGTAACAGCTCTTTAGATGTTCCCCCATCGATAACCGTTTTAATTTCATCAAGAGAAAGCCCCAGTGCTTTAAGCTCCAGTAAAGCATTCAACTGTTGCACCTGTTCTGCAGAATAGTAGCGATACCCATTGGCAGCATCTACTTTGACGGGTTTAATAATACCTTTCTTTTCATATAAGCGTATTGCTTTTCTTGAGATGCCAAAAAAATCTGCAATTTCTCCGATTAACATAAGATTATTTTTCATAAACACCTTCCGTTTCCAAATGAATTATCATACAGCTATTCTTCAAATGTATCATTCACTCTTTTTATGCAAACTGAATTTACTTTTATATTGTTTAAACAGGTGATGAACATAGACATGCCTGCCAGAATGGAACCTCTTACCTGAAAGCAATATATTACATCTGAAAATGACATTATTCCTTTATAAATAAAGCTGTATCCTATTAACAGAAGCATAAAATACCCACCAATTCCAAACAAGCGTAGAACTGCATTACTTACTGCATTCCGCATATGTATTTTCAGATTGATTTTCATCAGCTTTCGACTACTCTCATCACATTTTTTCATCATCAAATCGCCGGCATCGTATAATAAGATTGTATCCGCGTCTGCAATCAGTGGCTTGATGGCAGAGGTACTTTCCGACATGGCATTTTGAGCTTCTTCCTTCAATTTAGGGATATGCCCAAGCACTATCTTATAGTTAATTAATAAATACGGAAGAATAAGTATCCATGTTAAACCAAACATTAGAAGGCTGCTTCTAAGCATCAAAAAAGAGGACAACATTGTATTTATAATAGCTACCACTACATGAGGTATGTTCAATGGAGCATTCATCATGGTGATAGCTGCCTGTATATCACTATTTAGTTTTGTTATCCACTCTCCACTAAAACAGCTATTCACTCTCTTAAAGGGCAAGCTTAGAATTTTTTCCAGCATCTTTTTTTGAAGCCGGACTTCTATTTTAGCAGAGAATGCTGCATAGATACTCCATATAGTTCCATTGTACAAGAACAACAGGGCGCATATCAAGCCATAAAGTATACAAATTGCCGACAGCTTACCTGCATCATCTGTCTCCAAGCAAAGAAAAACAGATTTCATCAGACCTGCCAGCATCCAAGTTCTTAGAGCATCAAAGGGAGATCTTAATACTAAAAGAAATATGTATTTACGCTGAATACCCATTCTCTTTATCAGCTTGCAGAAATCACTCACGAACCAATTTCCCTCCTTCCATACGATAGATGGTATAACTGCTGTCTAAGGTCTCCGGGTGATGCGTAACGTGAATCACCGTCTTCCCCTCCATCAGCTTATTCAGGGCGTTCAGAATTGAATGCTTTGTATCCTTATCCAAGGCTGAAACCGGTTCGTCCAACAGAATAACCGGAGCGTCCTTACAAAGTGCTCTGGCTATTTGAATGCGCTGTGCCTGCCCACCGGACACCTGACCCCCTCGCTCGCCCACATTAGTATCCAACCCCTCAGGAAGATTCTCAATCCATTTTGTGAGACTTGCATTTTCACAAGCACTCCATATCAATTCTTCCGGAATATCATGACCACAAGTAATATTATCCCTGATAGACAGCGGAAAAAGGCAATTATGTTGCATCACCATCGCCACTTGCTCTCTGATTTTCTCAGGAAGACTCTCACCTGCTATGATAATCCTTCCACAATCCGGTTCATAAAGTCCAGCAAGTATTTTTAATATAGTGCTCTTACCACAACCACTATCCCCTACAATAGCGATGTGTTCACCGGGCCTAACAGTAAGCGACAAATTCTGAAACACCACATTGCTCTCGTATGAAAATGAAATATTGTCTAAAAAAACTGCATATTGATACATGTTCTCTCCATTCTACTTTAATACAAGCTTTTCCTCAATTCTACCGACAGATGCGCCAAATCGCCTAAAGCCGGAATAAATACCCGGCATATTCTGTAAAAATCCGGAAACATTCCCCGAAAGATTGATAAAGATATAGAAAAGCCCTATACTGATTTCACCGTTTATCACCATGAATCCTCCAAATCCAAGTAATAACAAAAGCGGAACGAATGAAAGCAATCCGGAAAGAGACATCAGTTTAGCTGAAACCCTTTCTTTCCTGATATTAGCATTTTCCCATTCAAAAAGCCTCTCATCCAAAGCACTGTCTATAAGCTTGTATGCACTGTAAACTTGAATGATTGGAAAAAGCTCCAAAAGAATATCTGCCAGCCCATTGATTTGTTTCTTGCTTTGTTGACACTGTTCTGTATAGTTTTTAATGATTTTACCGGAAAAATAGCAATAGATAATCAAAGGAATCACCGGAAGTGTGGAAAGTAAAGTCAATTTAAAATCCTGAAAAAGTAAAAATACAACCGTAGCTGCAAATAAGACAAATTGTTTCATAAAGGAAAAGAGATTCTCATTTAAATAATGAGAGATATCCTTCAGCTCATTCTGCATGGCAGACTGCTCTTCCCCAACATTTAGTTTTGAAAGAGTCCGGATATTGCTTTGTAGATAATATCGAACATATCCCATTCGCATTTCATGAGCAATAACTTCACAAGTATAGGCAGCTAAATAGAATGATAAGCATTCGCTTATCGCATAAAATACAATTATAAATATCCCCAGCATTACCATCTCAAACAACGAGGCCCCTGCCTCCCCCCAATTATGGGCTTTTGCATTTCCAAGTCTGTCTAACATATCCGCCAAATATTTGTTCCACCAAAGATTTATAAATACAGATAAAATTGTAATCAGAACCGCTACAGAAAAAATGAATTTATGCAATCGAATAAGCTTATTTAATATTTTCAAAATATCTCTCCTTTACAATTATCAAGTCTTCAACGAAAGCTTGCTATATGTAAAGTGTAAACCATTCCCCAAGGGCAAGGTCAAGAAAAACAGTGTGTCAAAATCATCTGCCCTCATTTAGTTGTATAATATTATCTTCCTATACTCAATTTCTTATTTAAGTGCCCTACAAAACGCCCTAATCTTTTCCTCATCCTCCGGTTTCTGATTGTCCTTCGGATTGACCAAAATCAATTCTGCCTCAAATTCTTCTATTCCGATAAAACTCTTAAGTTTCTCGATTGCCTTGTCCGCACCGCCGCCACTAAAACAGGCAACAACTGCCCATTTTTTATCCGTCATATCTTTGTGTTCCTGAAGGAAGGTACGGATTGGCGGTACAAAGGTACTAGCCCATACCGGCGTTCCTATGATAATTCTGTCATATTTATCTGCGTCAAATTCATAGGGTAACAATTTCGGTTTTTCACCCATAACAGCACTTTTACCACCCCAGAAAAACTTTTTGGCTCCTTTGTCTGGATACGCTTTCTTTGGCTCAATTCTAATGATATCTACCTCTCCTGAAGCTTTTATCTCATCAGCAATTTTATCAACTACATATTTTGTGTTCCCTGACATTGAATAATATACGATTGCTGTTTTCATTTCTTTTCCCACTCCTTTATTTGTTCTTTTGCGTCTTTGCACCACTCTAAATATGACTCATAAGTTTTAATACCAAATTTTACTGTCAAATAATAATGCTTATGTGTATTATCTTCCAAATACTGCCCCAAATTCTCTGCGAACATGTTTAAAATTAATAATTCATCCTTGCACTTTTCTTCAAATCGGTCAATATGTTCCTTGGCGCCTTCCATACCCGTTTCATTCCCAAAGAAGAGCTTCAAAAGTGTTTCATAGCGAAGTTCATCCTTTTCCACCGGCTTCTTCAACCACTCTTTTAACGAGTCTTTCCCATACTCTGTAATGGAATAAGAAATCTTTTCCCGTCCATTGGAGCTTGCATCTTCCTTTGTAACTTTTCCTTCCTTTTCAAGCTGGTTTAAAGTCGGATATATACTTCCGTAACTACCTCCCCAGAAAAAACGAAGTGTTGTGTCAAGCCTCTTTTTCATTTCATATCCGGTCATAGGCTCATGGCTTAGTAAGCCTAATAATACATAATCCATTTTCTTTGTATTTGCCATTCTTTACTTGCTCCTTTTAAATCCATAGGATAACGCTTTCTTTTGGCAGTTATCCACACAAGCACCACATTGAATGCATTCCGTTCCAAAATCACAATCATTCTTTACTAATTCTACCACATTTAATCCCATCGGGCACTTCTGATTGCATTTTTTACAGGAGATACATTTCTCTTTTTCAGAAACAACACGGATTCCCGGTAAATGCAATAATTCTCTAATTTTCGTTCCTATAACCATAAAAGGGGCCATCCAACAGAAATAGTGACAAAATATTCTTTTTCCAAAGAGAACCGCAGGAATTAATATCAAAAATACCACTCCATAGTAAATTACATAATCATATATCTCTGCAATGGAAATTCCATGGTCTGTCATATAAAAGAAATCTATTGTAATTTCCTTTTTCCTAAATATAAAGCATACAATTACAGCAAGAATCCACATCGTCCATATAATATATTTAATATTATTTCTCCAACCTTGCTTTGGTAATTTTTCATTCACAGAAAATAGACATTCCTGCATGCCTCCCATAGGACAAATCCAACCGCAAAACAATCTTCCAAAAAAGAGAGAGCCAAGCAGCATCAATAAAAATACAATAAAGCTTCCTGTTACAATACCCTCCGTAGCCCCTTGAATAATCAAATAAGGAGACATATACCAAATTGTAAGCGGAAATAAAAGCATTGAGATAATCAATATTAGTTTTCTAACATTTTGTCTTTTCATACCATTCCTCCATATATCAAACTGATACATTATACAATATATCAGCTTGATATATTTGTCAAGGTAAAAAACACTGGCTAGACTAATTTCATCTAACCAGTGCTCCTAATTTACCGGCTCACCCCGGCAACCTTTCTGTGTACCCATTCCTTCACTTCGCCAATCCGCTCTTTAAATACCTCCAGCATATTCTTTCCGTTGATTAAACTGCTTCATGAATTCATAGGCTTTCTCTGCCGCGCCAGTTCGTCCGAAGCATCCCTTGCCTGCTCCATGGTGGTCCTATTATTTTATCTTTTTCAGGTGGAAATGTATCAAATGTGTATCACGGATATCTGCTACTTTTCGTCCACCTATACTTTAATATAGCATGGTCGAATAGGAAAGCAGACTGATTCTCAAACTAAAATCGGGGGCTGTGATACACATTTTACTCGTCATATTCAATCCGGAAGAAATCAAGATAAGCTTTATACTTGTCTTGCGCCGCCAGACAGGTATCTGTCAAATAGCCCTTTTCCTGATTCCATTCCTTCAAGCCACGATAATAATACAGTTTCAAATTGTCCTCAATGATGAACGGTACAATATTGTATTTCAGACATTCTTTGAACATAATTAGTCTTCCCACGCGACCATTGCCATCTTGAAAAGGATGTATCCTTTCAAACTTTACATGGAACTCCAAAATATCATTCAGGGTCTTAACTTCTTTAGTATTATATTCTGCCAACAACGCTTTCATTTCTCTAGGCACGTCTTCCGTAAGGGTAGTTTCCATTCCGCCAACTTCATTGGGCAGCTTCTTGTAATCGCCAACAGAAAACCAATTTTTTCTGAAATCTGCGGTACCGTTCTTTAAAGTCAAATGAAGCTCCTTGATAAGCTTCTCAGTCAATGCCGCTTTGGCGTTCTCGATAATCATATCAATGCACCGAAAATGATTTGCCGTTTCAATCACATCATCCACATTAATTACTTCATTTTCAATTTCGATGGTATTGGTTTCAAAAATATATCTGGTCTGGTCGTGGGTCAGACGACTCCCTTCCATGTGATTGGAATTATAGGTTAATTCAATTTGTGTTTTGTGATAAATACCGCCCGAATATTTACTTGCCTTCTGCTCCTTCAGGATATCCAAAAGTGTATGGGGCTGTTCTTTCTTCTGATTGGAACGTTCCGGCTTCTTGGCATCTTCCGGAATATTCCATGTCTTTCCGGTAAGGAATGCTCCATTTACGCGTCCGTTGGCGCAGTAGTTTCTCACGCTACGCTCAGACACATCCCATTTTTTTGCGATTTGAGCAACTGATAGATACCTCATAGGTTTCCCTCCATTTGCTTCTGGTTTGGAATTCTTTTCGTCTGAATATAGTATACCACATTATCGGCAATATATCCATTTATTTAAGCTGCAATTTGGTAGTATTTTGCCGATAGCGGAAATAAAAAAAGAAGCCAGACACATCCAACTCCCTTAGGCATAGACTGCAGACGTCCGCCGCAATTATTACAATACCTCCAGCTCTATTATCTCCATCAGCTTATGCGAATGTTTAAACTTATCTGCGTACTCTCTTCCATTAACAAATCCAGCCAATTCTTCTTGGAACGTTCCACCTGCTTTTTGTAGGTACTGGTGGTAAAAATTCGCTCTTCTCTTTTTCTGATTTCGGCTGCATCATTTACATCGATTGTGGTATCAGCATCTCTATCATTTATAATCTCATCGATAACACCATCACTGGGTATAAAGACCCATAGAAACCTCTCCAGCCGCAACATCATTTCCCTGCAAAGCTCTAAAGGGCTCAGCTTACTTGCTTTGTTTTACCGGCTCACCCGTAATTTTCATTTAGATGCTATTCAGCCGACCTTATTTCAAATTCGGTTGCCAGATAATACGTATCATAATCTCCGGGGGTGCGATAATCATGTACCTTTTTAACAATTCGATAGGCCCCTGCAGGCAGTTTTCCATATACATAAGACCAATCTATATTTATAATTGTTGTTTCTCCATCCGGGACTCTGTATGCTATGTCCTCCCAAACGCCATCATATATCTGCTCAAGTCGATACCATTTTTCATTTATTTGCACCTGAATATGGCAATCTGCTCCAGTTCCTAATTCTTTACCGGAATGATTTGCTATTTCAACTACACCTTCCCAATCCTTATATTTTTCCATTAACATACTGACCTCTGGAAGATTGTTTACACTCTCCGTAAATTCTGTTCCTATAGGAATTGCTTCTTCACTTTGAATTATCGGCACCGGTTCCCATCCATACTCTTTATAAGCAGTAATAGATAGCTTATTTTCAAGAACATAAGAATTAATGCTTCTATGAATCGCATCCTTTAATGGGCTCTTTTGAGCATCTACGCTATCATAGTATGCCTGTTCCAGAATTTTGTTTCCCTGACAGATTCTTTTGATATCCTGAGTATAATTTGCCCCTTCTCCAACCTCATCAAAAGAAACCACTTCATAACCTTCTCCCTCTTCCTTCAAATAAATTACACCTGGACGCTCCATGCCACCAACGCATTCAAGAATACTTCCGTTCATTACATAAGAAAAATACCAGAAATTACCATACACCTTGATTTGTTCATCTTCTGCTACTTCTGATTGAAAAATTACATATGTGGGAATAACAACTTCCTCTTGGGAACTCAAATGTTCTCTTTTACTAAAAAAGTCATAGATAGCAGCGAATTGTTTATCCTCTCCTGTGTACTCAAATGAAGGTAATGCTGTCTGCTCTTCTTCTAACCACATTGCATGATATTCATTCTCAGGCATTAACTCCATATGCCCAGTATCATATCCGCAATCCAAAACACACTCATGCCACAATGGGACACCATCGTAATCATACACATATGCAAAAATGTATCTTCCCTTTCCGTCTGATTCTAAAATAGGCTGATCAGAAGGAGCTCCTGAATAATACCATGGCACAAAGGCAAAGTTCCAATTCTGCTCTCCACCTATCCAATCATTCAGCAAAAGCCCGTAGGTTCCATATTTTTCACTCATAATACCATAAATCTCAAACCGCCCCGACCCATCACTTGCCATCTTAATGAGAACATCTTCATTCGGTTTAAAATCTACTGTATTATTCCATGGATAAGCATTCTCCAAACCAACTGTACTAACCACTCGGCTCAATTCTTCATAGACTGCGACATCACTAGCATCCGGTTCTTGTGACTGTGTTTCCAAATTCTGAGACGTTACTGAATTCTGCATTTCAGTATTTTCTTCATTAGTATTATACTCATCCTTTGTTTTAGATGCAATTCGCACCTTCACATTACGAACTGTAACATAGACATCCATATCTTCTACAGTAGGATTTTGCATATTTACGCCAATTTTAAACCATGCTCCTTTCTCTACATCCATTTTTGCCGGTGTAATCGCTGTAATATAGACAGGCTCATCATAAGCATTTTCTTCTTTTACTTCGACCGGCAAAAGAATCACTTCCGTATCTCCAAGACGTCCACCTTTTGCAATTGTCAGCGTATTTCTCTTTGGACATATTTCTTCATCAGAATAGTAAAAACCTGCTGAACCTCCTGCCGGAATCGTAATTCTGATTTGATATTCTTTTACAGGATTCGTTAAAAAACAAATTGCAATAATAATACATGCAAGAATAGCCAGAATAGTTATGCCCAAAGCAGTTTTTTTATGATTTAAAACAGTTTTTACCCTATCCTTAACCCCCACTTCTCCAAAGGCCAACGGGCAGGTAAGTATAAATCGTCTCTGCGTAGCACAAGATAACAAAACTCTGGCATACTCCTTTTTATCAGTAAAACTCATATCCTTTATTACTTTTTCATCACAAGCCATTTCAATATCTTTGCACAATAAGAGATAGGCAAGCATCAAAAGCGGATTAAACCAATAAACACACAAAATTAAATAACCAATAGGCTTCCAAATATGATCAAGCCTTTGCAAATGCGCCTTCTCATGTGCAAGAATGTAATCCATCTCCTCCTCTCTCAAAGTAGACGGCAGATAGATTCTTGGTCTGATAATTCCAAGGATAAAAGGTGTTGTTACCACATCACAGAGATAAACATTTCCCTTATAGCAAATGGCCTCTCTTACTAAAAGATACAACCTGATGGTACTCACTATAGCAAAGACAATAAGTAAAAGCATTCCACCCAGCCAAATACCTCCGGCAATCTCTGTAACTACCTGGAAAGGAGCCACACTTTCTGCCTCTTGATAAGCAAAGGTATCCCTTAAAACCGGATTCACTCTGTCCTCTACGAAAGTAAAATTACTGTCTATGGATGGCACATAGGGCATTATCTCTCCTTCCACCATCGTAGTAGATTGAATCGGTTCTGCACTAGGCTGTAAGCTAAAGGCACTTTCTATGGAGAATGGTACGAGTAACCTAACTGCAACTATACCCCAAAGCAAACAGCAAATCGATTTTGGAATTTTTCGAAACAAGAAACGAATCACTAGTATTACCAGCACTAACCAACCGGCGGTAATACTCATATTAAGTAGTTTTAAGAAAATATCTCCCATACTTATTTTTCCTCCGCCTGATCAATCATTTTTCGAATCGCATCAGCTTCCTCTTGGGTTAACTTCGAATTCTGTGTAAATGCAGCAATAAATGCTGGTAATGAACCTTCAAAAGTATCCTCTACATATTGCTTACTTTGTTTAGAATAGAATTCATCCCTTGATATAACTGCTGTTACAAGCCCGTTTTCATTTTTGAAAAGTCCCTTATCAATCAATCTTCTTAAAACATTATGCGCTGTAGTACGCTTCCAATTAAACTCTACTGCAGTCATTTTTACTAATTCCGATGATGTTACCGGTTCATTCTCCCAAATCATATCTGCATATCTAGCTTCGATTACTCCTAATTGAATTTCCATTTTGAATCCTCCTTATAAGAAGCAGACCACAAGCAGTAGTCTTATATATAGACTACTGCTTGTGGTCTGCTTTGTCAAGAGAATTATATTATTCATTTTCTGGCACCGCTCACTATCAATTTCATTCTTTCTGCACGTAAAAAGGCTTCCAAGGAAAACCTTGGAAGCCTTGAATTTACTGAATAATTTTTAATTACTCGATGATAGTAGCAACACAACTGTTAATATCACAACTTGTATTGTTTTGAATATTTTCATTGATGTTTCATTTCATAAAATGATACATTTTGTGATTATTGTATCTATTTCAAAAGTTTTTCAAGTCCAAAATAAGCCCATGGGCTTTTCACCTCCAATTCAAACGAAAGGACTGATAACAATGAAATTCATACACGCCGAATATAACCCGCTACATAACAGCATCGATATTAACCATTATAACGGCTACATCCTCCGGATTGACTGCAATCAGGCTGAATCCGGAATACGAACTACGCCTAATTCTCAGCGATGTCTGAATGCTCTGGCAATTGACAATCCACTAGAGTATGCAAGGCTTGCTCTGGATGGCGAGATGCAGGCATGGGTGGATGCGGAGGATAGTTTGGAGGTGTTTTAAATGCATCTTCAACCATATAGTTTTAAACGGATAGCTCATTCGAGCTATCCGTTACTAGTCTTTTTTGAATATAGAGAAATATATTTCTTATGTTTTGACACTTAACCACTTGCAAATTCAAAGTAATATCTGTAAAACAACCCTTTGGTTCAAATATGTACGCAATTACTTATACACTTTAATTAGTGCTTCCTGAAACCAATCTCTTTGCTAACTAGAAGAAATCCTATCCCCGAAAATCTGCATCTGTTGAAGGTCATATTTTAAATCTTCATACTTTCCCGAATCGCCGCCAAACATGCTTTTAATCATAGAACTCATTGCAATCCACATTCCAATTAACATAAATATTTCCAATATCCACTGTATTGTTTTTGTCAAAAGCATGCTAAGCTCAATATTTTCAATCAATCGATTCAAAACGCTAATTATTATCGGAATAACAATATAAGTAGAGACTGCGTTGATTGGGGATTTTATCCCTTTAAGAATACTATACTTTTCTTTCGCCAAATCTGCCTGCTCAATGAGCATACCCATTTTCTTTTCATCTTTATAGTCAACGCCATATTCCTTAAGCAATTCTGAAAGCGCTCTCATTCGCTTCTTCGAGTATGGCTTATAATGGTTAATTAACATCTTCTCTCTTTCTTTTTTTCTTCCTGCTAACAATAATGTTATAACCATACTAATTGCTGATACTACATAAAAATATCCAAAAGCACTCCTCTTTAACAAATATAAAATTACTCCTATTGTTATTGAGAAGATTGAAATTCCTAATCCTATTAATTTGTAATTATCCATATCACGGAACTTTATATATGGACTAATGCCTAGTACTTTCAATTTGTACTCTATAAAAAAGTCACAAAATCTCATATCGTTACCTTTCTTTAATATTCGAGGAATGACATATAATGCCATTCCTCAAACTTTTCTTACTTCTCTTTTCTTACACCCTTAAAGGGTGAACTACTGGATGTCTTAACATCCATAAATCTTCCTGTCGTTATATCCCTTTTAGTCCATAATCCAGTAGTAGGATTATAGACCTGTGATCTACCTTTAACTGCTCCCACTCGGGAATTATCTCCAGTTGGTTTGTTTGTTGCCATAATAATAGTCCTCCTATTTCATTCTAACTGTCTGTGTCTTTGTTCTTGTTATCCCACCGGCACTCACTGAAGTTTTAACTCTTACACTTCTGTTGGAAATCGGTTTTGCTGACACTCTTATTCTAATGTTCTTTCCCATTTTTATATCTCACCTTTCTCAGTTGGGAATTTTATCTTGAAATAGAAGCTTATATTCGCTATAATCTACTTGTGTTATCAAGACTCGGAATACCAACTGCGTATCCGATCAAGCGGTGTCGCTCTGCAAAGCGATGCCGCTTTTTATTCAAAATTCATCTTTTAAATGAATAATGGATATTACTTCTTTGTAATTTGGAAATGCAATGCTTTCTTCATAAATAGTTCTATCCTCTACATTACCAAACCATACATATCCAGGTTCTTCAATTGTCTTTATTTGAAACGATTGAGAATCAAATAATTCATCCGCACCTGATAATTGACTTACTTTTTTCCTAGTTATGAATAAGGGAAAATCTTCTGTAGCCTTAAACCATCTAATACACCGTTCACAACTACAAACCACCACGCAATCTTCATGTGCCAAATCAATACACCTATTTAACGCCGCTTGAAAAGAAACATCAAACAGATTAGCCATTGCTGACACCGTAGCATAATTAATTTTTCCTGAGAAATTAGCCTTAAATTCGTCCGTTGGCATCAATAACTCTGCCGCAAACAGATTAGCTTCTTTTTCTTTTGGAGCGTAATCATTTTTAAAATCCATTTCTTTTATATCGCATCCAAACATCAATTCTGAATGCCATGGTATATAAAAATGACCTAATTCATGTGCTATAGTAAATTTTTTTCTTTTGTCATTAAGTGATTCCTTTAAAATAATATAACTATTTCCACTTTCACATTCTAGATATGCATCCGCTTTTATAGGTGCTTCTACAATTTCAATGCCCAATTTCCTACATATACCATATACATTTGTTACTGTTTCGGGAGAAAAAATTTGTTTCATTTCTTTTGCTAAAACTTGAACTCTATTCATGATTACTTCGCTTCTTTCGAATTTCATCTAAAATTGCACTATCTTCCTCAAAACTTGCAGTTGAAGTATTTCTAGCTGCAATTGCATGTTCAGGCTGTAATAAGCTTTCAATATTTTTTCGTAAAAATCTCCATTCTCTACCGAACTTTGTTCCTTTTAAACGCCCACTTCTAATCATGTTATATACTGTTTGCGTAGAAACTCTTAATAAATCCGCTGTTTCTTCTACATTCAAATAATCCGGTCTTTCCTCTTCTGGTCGTTCTGCAAATCCTCTTGATATATCTTCCATCATTTTTACTTCTTCTGCTCTCAAAGAAATCGCTCCACATTTTTCGCATACAAATGCCCTTACTCCTTTTATTGCTAATTCATAATCACCCCATCCTGAAGTAATTTCCATTTCCTTCTCTATCATATTTCCATGGCATTTATAACATATTTTATTCATTTATTTTTAGTACAGCTTCTACTTATATGCAGAAGCTGTACCAACCTCCTTTCAAATTAAGTCAAGACTATTTAATACGTTCTATTCCTTCTCCTTTTTTCTTCCATTTTGTGAAATCTGTTTGACAAACAGTAATAACCAAGTGGTCCATTGAAGCAACTGTTACAACAACATAAAAACTATCTTCATGCCCATTGTAAAATACCATTCTTGGATCCTCATTGGCATATCCATTTTGCTGCTCTACTAAGATTCCATTCTTAATGCAATCCACGACTTGACTTTGTGATATTTTTAGTTTTCTCATTTTTTCATACGCATGATCAGAAAAATATAAATCGCCTCTCTCACACGCACTTCTTACAAATATTTCTTCTTTACTCATTCATATTCACACCCCTCCTTCACGAGTTGTCTTATGGTTATTTTATTCTATTTTATATTAACTGTCAATAGTTTTTATAAAATATTATAAATTACCATAAAATAGTCCGAATGCAAATCGGATACAAACTTAATTAGATATTTCCTTTTAATATAAACATACAAAAACGAAATCACCCTTAAATCAATTCCTTGCAGCTCTATATTCGTTTCTTCTAGCAAAAAAACATTCCGACTAGCTTCTTATTTCCTTGTATAAATTCCCACACCAAAAACAAAAAACCCTCGAGCAGTATTTTACACTACTCAAAGGGGCTCTCATCAGCGACACTTCTCTTATGGCAATATTGTTATTTTTGTTCCAATTGGACAATATTCAAACAACAAATCCATTACATCATTATCTACAGCAACACATCCTGCAGTCCAATCGGAAGAACCACCACATCCATGAATCATAATAGCTCCGCCTAAGGCAGTATTCCAATCCGGACACTGACCATTGTCAATTGCATTCGCTATTCGCTCATAGGTATTATTGTCTATTCTTCCATCCGCAAGGGCCGCAGCTGCATCTTCTTTATTTGGATAAGATACTCCCAGTGACAGATAGAATGAACTGTTACTGTTTCTTACACACACATAATACTCTCCTTCCGGTGTTTTTCCATCTCCCTCGACCTGCTTATGACCTTCCGGCTCCCATCCCAAACCAATGGAAAATGAATCTATCAAGGTTTCACCCTGCCATAACTCTAACAGACGTTCCGTTTTCTTTACAATGATATAAACCTCTCCACTCTGTGAATCTATTGGTGGGTAAGCAGAAACATAATCTCTATGAACATAACCTTCAGTTTCTTGACAACTAATGTATAGCCACTCTCCTTCTTCATCCAGCTTTATAATTTCCGTTCCCTTTGTCAATTGACAAATTACTTCTCCATTAGTACTTGGCGTCTCTCGAAAATTAACAATAGAACCTGATATCCAGCATGTTTCATCTCCTCTGGTATTCCCTGGAGAATCAACTGTTTCCTGAAGATTATCATCCTCAGAAGAAGTTTCAGCAAATAAATTTCCTATCTCATTTCCAATCGGATTGTCATTCGCTATAGAATTATTTTGTTCTTCTGATATTCCATCTCCTAAAATACTTTCAGCCTGTACTCCAATAGTTGAAGTATTATTTTGAATCTCTATATAGTTGTCTTCATTACACGCACAAAATAAAATACATATTACAACTGATAAAAATAAAACTTTAAATATTTTTTTCATAATACTCATCCTAATCTTAAGTATTAAAGATACTCTCTAAATATTCCATTAGCCTTAATGAAGCCTCCGCCGCATCCCCTGTATTGTCATATTTATAAAAAATTCTATCCGCTGTCAAACCATCCTTATAAGGAGTAACGCTCTGCAACTTATTACCATATGCATCCAGCAATTTCATACTATACTGATAGCCAACTCGTGTGTTCTCTTCACATGCTGCCGTAAAATCCAACTGCCAATACAGTTTGATCAAATCCTTATATGCGGAATCTTCTGCGGTGAGTGTTATCTGTTCTCCCGTATTCCCATTTGTCACCACAATGCTGGAAATTTTGGAAGTATCCACCATCGTAGTTTCTTCTACAAGCTTTTCTGTATTTTCTCCAGTGATTCCTGATGTATTTTCAGTAGGTTCTTCCTTCATTTCCACATTGCCAGAAATCAGTCTTATATGCCCATCCGTGCTTAGTCCAAACATTTCCCAAAATTCATCATCTGCCTCGTCGCTGATGGAATATCCTCCCCATGAACCAAATACCAGAGAGCCACAATCGTCCGTACCCTTAAATACTACCACTGTTTCTCCATTTTCCAAGGTAAGCGTCAGTTTTGCTCCATATCCACAATTACCTACCCCTGTCATCTTTGCATCCTTTAATATTTCCTCCAAGCGAGAAAGATACTCTTCTTCAAGATACAAGGGTTCCTCCAGCCAACTGCAGTCAAAACGTGCTTCTGTTACAGAAGCAGTGATACTGTCAGGACTTGCAAACTGATAGCCGAACTTCTCTACTGCCAAATCCAAAACTGTTTGGGGCACTTTGTCCTCAAAATAATAATAGGATTCACCATTTATTTTCAAAGATGCACCGAATCCATATCCCTCAGCAAGCTTCTGAGTCTCTTGTGCCAGAATATCTGCTGCATCTTTCTCCGTGAGCGGAATGTTCTCTGCAATTTCACCATATTTCTCCGAAATCATATAAACACTAAGATATGGTTCCTCCACATTGTTCAACGCAATTCCACGTGCCAGAGCATCCTCAATATATTCTCGCCCTCTGGTTGGATTCATGTACAAACTAAATGTAGCGTCCAACTCCTGTTCGGAATCTAAAGGCTGTATGAAAATGTATTCAGAAGCAGTTGTCCGATACATCTGACTTTTTTCTATCACATATCCCTCATCTGTAATTGCCTGCACGCCCTGCTCATCTTTAACTCTGTCCATAGCTTCATAATTTTCTTCCAAATAGAAAATCTGATACTGTTTATCACTGCTATGCCACATATCCTGCATTCTGTAAAGTGGACTATCTGTCACATCTCCATTATAGTGACCGACAATATATGTTGTCTCCCCATCCGTACTCTCTCTTGCAATAATGGTATACCCGTCCAAAAGTTCCCCGTATTCTTCTAGTATTTCTGCTTTTTTTTCATCAGACATATCCTGAAACTCTATATCAGAAGCAGATAATTCCAAATAATATGCCAAATCCTGTAGAACAGCATTATCTTTTGTCTCCGCCGTATCCGTTAATTCTCTATCCGGATTGCTATCTGTCCCATCAAGTTCTGCTAAATTACTACTATCTTCAGACGCAATCCTAACCTCCACATTACGAACGTTTACATAAACATCAATATCTTCTGTTGTGGGATTCTGCATATTCACACCAATTTTAAACCAGGCTCCCTTTTCCACATCCATTCTAACAGGCATTCCGGGTGTTATATAGGTTGGTTCATAGGCATTTTCTTCCTTGACTTCTATCGGCTTTAATACAACTTCTGTATCTCCCATGCCTTCGCCTAAAGAAATTATAATCTGATTGCAGGTTGGAGATATTTCTTCATCAGAGTAGCAAAAATCTTCTTGATAAATTATTTCTTCTGTGCTTCCTGCCGGAATAGTAATTCTAATCTGATACTCTTTTGAAGGATTCGTCAAAAAACAAATTGCAACAATCACACATACGACAACCGCTATCATGGTAATCCAAAATACCGGTCTTTTATAATTCAATACAGATTTCACTCTTTCCTTCACCCCCACTTCTCCAAAAGCCAGAGGACATACCGAAACCAAACGTCTCTGTGAAGCACAGGACAACAATACTCTGGAATACTCTTTCTTATCCACAAAGCTCATATCCTTAATTACTTTTTCGTCACAAGCCAGTTCAATGTCCTTGCACAGCATGATATAAGCAATCCAGCAAAGGGGATTGAACCAGTATATGCACAGAAGCAAGTAACCAAAAGGTTTCCATAAATGGTCTTTTCTTCGCAAATGCGCCTTTTCATGGGCGATAATGTAGTTCATCTCTTCCTCTTTTAATGCAGAAGATAGATAAATTCTTGGCTTTACAATCCCCAAAATAAAAGGAGACTTTACTGCATCACAAATATAGATGTTTTCTTTGTAAAGCACAGCTTCTCTTACACATTGGCGTAGTCTTATCATACTCACTGCTGCAAATATGAGAAGCGCCAGCATTCCGCATAGCCAAACACTCCCTGCAATACCTGTAATTACCTGCAACGGTGCCACACTTTCCATTTCCTGATATGCAAAAGTTTCTGCCAGAACAGGATTCACTGTACTCTCTACTATTTCCAAATTACTGTCTATTGAAGGCACAAAGGGAACTACATCCCCTTCCACTATGGTACTGGACTTAATAGGTTCAGCGCTCGGCTGCAAACTAAATTGGCTTTCTATGGAAAAAGGTAGAATAAGTCGGATTGCTACTACACCCCACAATAAGCAGGTAACCCATTTGGGTATTTTACGGAATAAAAGACGAATGCCCAATACCACCACAATCAACCAACTGGCAGTAATACTCATATTTAGCAGTTTTAAGAAAATTTCTCCCATACTACTTTTCCTCCGCCTGATCAATCATCTTACGGATTGCCTCCGCTTCCTCCGGTGTCAGTTTCGCATCCTGTGTAAAAGCTGCAATAAACGCAGGAAGGGAACCTGCAAATGTATCCTCCACATATTGCTTACTCTGTCGGGAGTAAAACTCATCCCTTGATATCACAGCTGTTACCAGACCATTTTCATTTTGAAATAAACCTTTATCAATCAATCTTCTCAATACATTGTGTGCTGTGGTACGCTTCCAGTTAAATTCCACTGCCGTCATCTTGACTAACTCTGAGGATGTTACCGGTTCATGTTCCCATATCATATCTGCATAACGTGCTTCTATAACGCCTAATTGAATTTCCATTTGTTATTCCTCCTGTCTTATAGCAAGACCACAAGTAGTAGTCTTGCTATAAGACTACTACTTGTGGTCTTGTTTGTCAACATCTTTTTTTACATTTTGGGTAATCAAATTCGAGGCACATGAAAGATTTTTTCTGCCTGCCTCTCACGACAAACCCTAAATAGATTGGAAGCCCTAAAAAACTTTGATTATCCTTTATTTCAATATACAGAAAAAGGTACTTGCTTTCACAAGTACCTTTTTCTACACCAAATTCGTCTCACTAGACTATCAATTAATTATAAATACTAAATTGTCCCACTGGACTATCAAAATTATCAAAATAGGATTTCCTATCTTTGAATATAGTGTACCACATTTTTTCCTAAAAATGTGCACAAACTTTTTCTAATTATTTTGTAGACTTTTGCACAAAAGTTCTAATAACGCCACTTTTTCTTCTAGTGCCACATTTTTTTCTTTCATCATTGTCATTTTCTTATATAGCTCTTCAAGTACAACTTCGCACACCAAATCTATAATATTATTGTATGCCTCATCAGCTATTTTGTTACCTACTTTAATAATTCTTCCGCTCGAAATAAATTTCAAATCATTGATATATAATGCCGCATCTTTGGAATTACCATCAGCTTTCTTTAATAAATATAATCTCTTTTCTCCTGTTTGTCGAAACTTCGGATGATATGCCATTTTAATCTCGTCATTTGCTGTTGTCATTGGAATAACACAATACTTGCCTTGATTTTCTGCAATACATAATGCATAATGTACAAAACCATTCTCACATAAATATGTTTTACCAAAATCTACTCTTAAAATCTTGCCTACCAAATTTTCAGAAAAGACCTGCTGCTTTGAATGTCTTTTAATCCAATCTTGTTCCGCAATCAATAATGATGTCATATCATATACACTTTGATTTAACATGAATTCTCTAAAATTATTTAAATATTTTTCCAATTCTTTTTTGCAATCTTCATTATCATTTGCTTTATTTGTTTTATTTTCATTACTATTTGCTGATAATGGCTGTAAAATTGAATAATCCAAATTTTGCATATGCCACCTCCTATATAATAAATAATTTTATACCATATATCATCCTTTTTCAACAAATATTTACCCCAAGCAGCATCTCTACCACTTGGGGCATCCCTTACCGGCCCATTCCGGCAACTTTCCTATGCACCCATTCCTTCACTTCGCCTATTCGCTCCCGGAACACATCCAGCATATTCCTTCCATTGATTACAAACTGTTTCATAAATTCATAGGCTTTTTCCAGCTTATCCTGCAAGACCTGAATCTTGCTCCGTAGTTGTTCATTCTCGTAGGTTAAATCCACCACCTTATCAAACAAATCCGCATTCTCCGAATCCGTTGATATGGCGTGGTATAAATCCATCGCAATCTCCTTTTTACGGGTTGCTTCATCCAATTCCTCCGTCACTCTGGAAAGCTCCCCTTGTGCCTGCTCTACTTCTTTCTTTTTATCCGTCAAAAGCTCATCTGCCTTCAGATACTCCGACTTGGAATACTCCGCTTTTTCCTCCCACTCTGCCACATCGAATTTCCTAATCTCGATTAAGGCATCCTTACATTCCAGCGTCATATTCTTGGCGGATATCTCTTCGTCCAGCTTTTTGATTGTCTTTTCTGACAGGGTTTGAATGTGCTGCAAAGCATTTTCTTGCCTTTCTTTCTCACGCTCCGCTTCCAATGCTTTCTCTGCCGCACGCTCCCTTCGATAATCGGAAAGAAGTAAATCGCCACGTTCGTTTTTACCCTTGAATAAGCGTTTCCAACCGATATTCTTTTCCATATCCTCTGCAATCCAGTTTTTCTGCTCCTCTATCCACTCTACTGCGCCGTAAGCCGTACGTACCATCTGCGGTTTCTTGCCCTCCTGTGTATCCTGCCACACCAGCTCGTCCGATGCATCTCTTGCCTGCTCCATGGTGGTCTTATAACCCATTCGTGTAAAAGTCTGCGCTAATGCATTCTGGGTTTTCTGTCCACGACTGCAATTATCGGAATAAGGAACAAATGTCATATGAAGGTGTGGAGTAGATTCATCTCCGTTGAATGCAAAGTTGGTAATTACTATACCTGCCTCAAAGGGTGGTTTCCACTCCGGGTCCTCCAGACAGTATTTGGACGCAATGGTTACATTAGGAACCTCAAACATCAGATGGTCTGCAAATCTTAACAGTACATCCTCTGCCCATATGGCTGAAAGATTGTCTGTGTCGTACCCGGTATCATCCATATCCCCTATCTGCCAGATGATTTCATAGGATAAATGCTTCTTTTTATCCTTTTCAATCTTCTCATAATAGGTTGGCGGATCATCCTTGGCTCGACTCTTTTTTCGCTCCTTTGCAAGCCACTCCTCATAGGACTTTTGGAAAAGTTTATCGTATACCTGCTCTAAGGTAAATTCTTTTGTTCCGTTTACCAGTATCACATTCCTGTCTGCACGCTCTTGTGCCGCATTCCAAGGAATATGGTCTCTGTTATTGTGTTCTAAGTTCGGTGCCCGAAACAGTGCCCCCGATATGGTTCTGTATAGATCCGGCATCTCATCACACTCCTTTTATTCGTTCCATCTCTGCTTAAGTTCTGAAATAAAAATCTTCTTATGCTCATTGTCATAATCTCCTTTTCTAAAATTTCCTAAGTTCATTTCTTAGGTTATCGCTATTAATTTTCTTTCCCGGTTCCGAAAGTAATGTCCCCCTATTAGTTTGGGAAATCCCAAACTAGGGGGCAAGCGTTTTGCCGCTTGACCACAAATGCATCTGCTCCCATCAGCCGTACTAGGAACTCCTCTTCCTGTGGCTGGCAGTCACATCTGCATGCTGACATTCTTATTATGAAAATGAACCGGTACGAATGTCAGCCTTTGGAAAATATCTAAATCGCTCTTGGGGGCTTTGCTACGCCTCGGAAGTGTATCCGTAGTATCTCTTCTCGAAATACTTTCTTGGGCATTTTCCGGCGATTTTGATATATCCCTGCTCAGCCAGTTCCTCATTGAGCTGTCTGATAATCTGGTAGGCTTTTCCCTTGCTGACGCCCAGGGTATCCACCAACTCATCTGCCGTCACATATTGTGTTTTCATGCTCTCGCCTCACTCTCTACTATCACATTTTGTCCGTGTTTATCATTTCATCATTATTTATACTACTACTTTATGTTCTTGTCAATAGATTTTCCTATTGCAAAATATCACTCATTGTGATATTATTTGTTTCAGGAGGTGAAAAGCCATGAATATTATGACACTTGAAGAACGCAAGGAACTTGGCAACAGACTAAAACAAGCAAGAAAAGAGAAAGGGCTATCACAAGAGGAGCTCGCCAATCTCATCGGCTTGAAAGTTGGAACGGTTTCCAAATACGAACAGGGGGACCGCACTCCGGGAATCGGAAAGCTTCAACTAATTGCAAATGCTCTGGACTGTGACACATCCCGATTTGTAGCATCCGGCGATGAATATGTACGGATGACACAGACCACGGATTTTGGCAACAATTTAGATGCATATTTAAACTGGTTGAAATTTTCCCACTTCGGATGCAATCCCTGTCAGATTGAAAACGATGACGGAAGTAAATCTTCTTCCTACCTTATCAGCTTTGATAAGGAAACTTTTCCAATCAGTGAGGACGCACTGGGAAGGGTTATGGAATACCAGAAGGAACAGTTCAAACAACTCATCCGACTCTTTGGCGAGGACCTTCGATAGTAAAGGTAAACAATATGCCAGTCTATAAAGACGAAGAACGAGGAACCTGGTATGTCAGATGTTATTATGAAGATTTTACCGGAAAGAAAAAACAGATAAAGAAGCGAGGCTTTAAGCTTCAGCGTGAAGCCAAAGAATGGGAAGCTGATTTCCTAAGAAAGCAGAAAGGCAGCACGGACATGACCTTCCGCTCTATGTATGAGATTTATATAGAGGATATGGGACACCGATGCCGCCAGAGCACCATCGACGGAAAGAAGCATGTATTCGAGAAGCTGATTCTCCCTTATTTTGAGAATAAGCCCATCAATAAGATTACTCCCAAGGACATCCGAGCCTGGCAGAATGAAATGATTGCAAAAGATTATTCCAATTCCTACCTAGACAGGATGCAGAATATGATTACCGCACTTTTCAATTACGCAGTAGGTTATTATAATCTAGCTGAAAATCCCTGCCACAAAGCCGGACGAATGGGTAAGCGTGAGGTTGTGGTAAATTTCTGGACAAAGGAAGAATTTAACCGGATACTGGCTGCAATGGAAGATGACCCTACGGCACATGTTTCGTTTTCACTACTGTACTACTCCGGTATCCGTTTTGGAGAATTCCTCGCTTTGACACCGAAAGACTTTGATTTCGAGAAGAACACCCTCGACATCACCAAAAGTCTCCAGCGGATTAAAAAGCAGGATGTGGTTACACCACCCAAAACGCCCAAGAGTATCCGTAACATCATCATACCGGACTTTGTAATGAACGAAGTCAAAGATTATATGTCAAAGCTTTATGATTTAAAAGGTACGGACAGGGTCTTCCCCTTCACCAAATCCTATATCAATAATGCGATGGCAAGGGCTTGCAAGAAAAGCGGAGTGAAAAAGATTCGTATCCACGACATCCGTCACTCACACGCCAGCTATCTTATCAACTTGGGATGCGCACCACTGCTCATATCGGAACGGTTAGGACACGAAAAGGTACAAACCACCTTAAGCACCTATTCCCACCTGTATCCAAATAAGCATCAAGAAGTGGTGGATATGATGCAGAAACAGCATAAAAAGGATATGGCAACATCCGCTGTAACTGCCCCGGCAGCAACATCGGAAGAACCCAAACCACAGGGCACAAGGTTCAAAGTCGTAAGTCCAAAGGATAAAATAAGCCCACAGCAAGTCCAAGAAAATGACTTAAGCCCATGCGTCGGCTTCGCCGGACGCACATAAAAAGGCTCAACCCCTTATAAACAAAGGGCTGAGCCAATAAAGTCAATTAATACTCAAACAGTATTTAATTACTCGATAATTGTAGCAACACGACCTGAACCTACTGTTCTACCACCTTCACGGATAGCGAAGGTAAGACCCTGCTCCATAGCGATAGGATGAATCAACTCGATGGTCATCTCTACATTATCACCAGGCATGCACATCTCGGTACCAGCAGGAAGCTCGCAAACACCGGTAACGTCAGTTGTTCTGAAGTAGAACTGAGGACGATAGTTGTTGAAGAAAGGTGTATGACGACCACCCTCGTCCTTGGTCAAAACGTAAACCTGAGCGGTAAACTTCTTGTGGCAGGTAACAGAACCGGGCTTAGCAAGAACCTGTCCTCTTTCGATTTCAGTTCTCTGAACACCACGGAGAAGTGCACCGATGTTATCACCAGCCTGAGCCTCGTCAAGCATCTTACGGAACATCTCGATACCGGTAACAACGGTCTTCTTGGTATCTTCCTTAATACCAACGATTTCAACTTCATCGTTCAAGTGAAGAACACCACGCTCTACTCTACCGGTAGCAACAGTACCACGACCGGTAATGGTGAATACGTCCTCTACAGGCATAAGGAAAGGCTTATCTGTATCACGCTGAGGATCAGGAATATACTCATCAACAGTGCTCATGAGCTCCATAATCTTGTCGCCCCACTCGCCGTTAGGATCTTCCAGAGCCTTCAAAGCAGAACCCTTAATGATAGGGCAGTCTGTGAAGTCATACTCCTCAAGCTGCTCGGTAATTTCCATCTCTACCAACTCAAGCAACTCAGGATCATCAACCATATCACACTTGTTCATGAATACAACGATATAAGGTACACCTACCTGACGAGACAGAAGGATGTGCTCCTTGGTCTGAGCCATAACACCATCAGTTGCAGCAACAACTAAGATAGCGCCGTCCATCTGAGCAGCACCGGTAATCATGTTCTTTACATAGTCAGCATGTCCAGGGCAGTCAACGTGTGCATAGTGTCTCTTCTCAGTCTGATACTCTACGTGTGCGGTAGAAATGGTAATACCACGCTCTCTCTCTTCGGGAGCCTTATCGATATTCTCGAAATCTACCTTCTCATTTCCTGCAACTCTCTCTGCCAAAACCTTGGTGATTGCTGCTGTTAAAGTAGTCTTACCATGGTCAACGTGTCCAATGGTACCAATGTTACAATGGGGCTTTGTTCTTTCAAATTTAGCTTTAGCCATTATTGTAGTCCTCCTTAAAATAATCAACTATTTTTTATTCACCGAAGTGGTTATCCCGCACTTCGGCGTGATTTAACTCGGCTACCTCTGATTATATTAAATAATCGGTAGTTTTTCAAGTTAATTTTGTAAAATAAGGCATACTTTGCGAACATTTTATGTCCGCAAAGCCGTTGCCGTTATTTCATTACATTTTTTTGATAAACATACTGTATTCACAGCTATATTTACTTAGGCAAACCAAATTTATTTTGCTTTGGCTGCCAGCACCTTCTCCTGTACGTTCTTAGGTACGGGCTCGTACTTATCAAAGAACATGGAGTAGTTACCACGACCCTGAGTCTTGGAACGCAGGTCTGTGGAGTATCCAAACATTTCAGCAAGAGGAACATATGCTTTAACCATCTTGCCGCCGCCGATATCCTCCATACCCTCAACGCGACCACGACGAGAGTTAAGGTCACCGATAACATCACCCATATACTCTTCAGGCATAGTAACTTCAACCTTCATGATAGGCTCAAGAAGTACGGGAGCTGCCTTCTGCATTGCTTCCTTGAATGCCATGGAACCTGCAATGTGGAATGCCATTTCAGAGGAGTCAACCTCATGATAGGAACCATCATATACATTTGCATGAACACCAAGTACAGGGAATCCGCCAAGAATACCTGCCTGAGCTGCCTCTTTAATACCTTCGCCGACTGCAGGAATGTATTCCTTAGGAATAGCACCACCAACTACAGTGGATTCAAACAGCAGTGTAGGAGGATCATTAATCAGGATATTAGCCTTCGGGTCAAAGTCGAACTTCTCGCAGTTAGCCTCCAAGGGCTCGAACTTAACCTTACAATGACCATACTGACCACGACCACCGGACTGCTTTGCATATTTGGAATCTACCTCAACAGCCTTTGTAAATGCTTCCTTGTATGCAACCTGAGGCGCACCTACATTAGCCTCTACCTTGAACTCACGAAGCAGACGGTCTACGATAATCTCCAAATGGAGCTCACCCATACCTGCGATAATGGTCTGACCTGTCTCCTGATTGGTGTGAGCACGGAAGGTAGGATCCTCCTCAGCCAGCTTGGCAAGAGCCTCACCCATCTTGCCCTGACCAGCCTTGGTCTTAGGCTCGATAGCCAGCTCGATAACGGGCTCAGGGAATTCCATGGACTCAAGGATTACAGGGTGCTGCTCATCACAGATGGTATCACCGGTTGTGGTGAACTTGAAACCAACTGCTGCTGCGATATCACCGGAGTAAACCTTATCCAGCTCTGCACGCTTATTAGCATGCATCTGAAGGATACGTCCAACACGCTCCTTCTTGTCCTTAGTTGCATTCAATACATAAGAACCGGAATTAATAGAACCGGAATATACACGGAAGAATGCAAGCTTTCCTACGAAGGGGTCAGCCATAATCTTGAATGCCAGTGCAGAGAAAGGCTCCTCATCGGAGGAATGTCTCTCTACCTCATTGCCGTCCAAGTCAACACCCTTAATAGCAGGAATATCTGTAGGAGCAGGCATATACTCAAGGATTGCGTCCAAAAGCTTCTGAACACCCTTGTTACGATAAGCAGAACCACAGCATACGGGAATAGCCGCACACTCACAGGTTGCTTTACGAAGAACTGCCTTCATCTCCTCTACGGAAGGCTCCTCACCCTCCAAATACTGCATCATTAAATCATCATCTAACTCGCAGATTTTCTCAACTAATTCAGAATGATACAATTCAGCATCATCCTTCATATCTCCAAGGTCATCTGTTACGGTGATATCATCACCCTTATCATCATTATAGATGTAAGCCTTCATCTCGAACAGGTCAATGATGCCCTTGAAATCGTCCTCCTTGCCGATAGGCAGCTGAAGAACAATGGCATTTTTGCCAAGTCTGGTCCTAATCTGCTCTACTGCTCCATAGAAGTTTGCACCCAAGATGTCCATCTTGTTGATGAAAGCCATACGAGGTACATTGTAGGTGTCAGCCTGACGCCATACATTCTCAGACTGAGGCTCTACACCGCCCTTTGCACAGAACACGCCTACAGCGCCGTCCAATACACGAAGGGAACGCTCTACTTCTACAGTAAAGTCAACGTGGCCAGGAGTATCAATAATATTGATACGATGCTCCAACGCGCCGGGCATGGGCTTTGTCTCTTTTTCCAAAGTCCAATGGCAGGTTGTAGCAGCTGATGTGATGGTAATACCTCTCTCCTGTTCCTGCTCCATCCAGTCCATGGTAGCAGTACCCTCGTGAGTATCACCAATCTTGTAATTAACACCGGTATAATAAAGAATACGCTCGGTCAATGTAGTCTTACCCGCATCGATATGAGCCATAATACCAATGTTTCTGGTTCTCTCTAATGGATATTCTCTTCCAGCCAAGATTTTTTCCTCCTATAGTTCTAGACACACGATTAGAATCTGTAATGTGCAAAAGCCTTGTTTGCCTCTGCCATCTTGTGCATATCTTCTTTTCTCTTAACAGCAGCACCGGTATTGTTAGCTGCATCAAGAATTTCGTTTGCAAGTCTGTCTTCCATGGTCTTCTCACTTCTCTTACGAGAGAACATGGTAAGCCAACGAAGACCAAGAGCCTGACGTCTTTCAGCTCTTACCTCGATAGGTACCTGATAGGTAGCACCACCGATACGTCTTGCCTTTACTTCCAGAACGGGCATGATGTTATTCATTGCCTCATCAAATACTTCAAGAGCCGGCTTGCCGGATTTCTCTTCTACCTTTGCAAATGCTCCGTATACAATCTTCTGAGCTACACCCTTCTTACCGTCCAACATGATGTTGTTGATAAGCTTGGTAACTACCTTGTTGTTGTATAAAGGATCTGCTAATACGTCTCTTTTTTGAATATGTCCTTTACGTGGCACGGTTCTTCCCTCCTTATTAATTAGTGTGGCTAAACACACCTTAGTCAGCAATCACTGACGTTAAATAAATCATCGGTACTCACATGTGTTTCCCCAAGTGTTCGCGCTGTTATATCTGTTAAAACAATTTATCTGTATCACAGAATTCCAACACTTTTCTTAGTTTCGTTATTGTGGTACTAAACGCAAAAGCTGTGTTTTGCGTCCTAAAACTACTCACTACGATACTAGTTTCGTAGCTTACCTAAACCCATTTAAGAATTTTATTTCTTAGCGTCCTTAGGTCTCTTAGCGCCGTACTTAGAACGTGCCTGCTTTCTGTTAGCGACACCTGCAGTATCAAGAGTACCACGGATAATGTGATATCTGGTACCGGGTAAGTCCTTAACACGACCACCACGAATCAAAACAACGCTATGCTCCTGAAGATTGTGACCTTCACCGGGAATGTAGCTTGTAACCTCGATTCCGTTGGAAAGACGAACTCTGGCAATCTTTCTAAGAGCTGAGTTAGGCTTTTTAGGAGTTGCTGTCTTAACAGCAGTACATACACCACGCTTCTGAGGAGCGGACACGTCTGTAGCCTTCTTATGAAGAGAGTTATAACCCTTCTGGAGAGCCGGTGCAGTAGACTTCTTTACAGTAGTCTGACGTCCCTTTCTTACTAACTGGTTAAATGTTGGCATTCTGTTTCACCTCTTTCTTTTCATTAATAATGTTTACTATTTGTGTGCGCAAAAATAAAGAACACCTGCGTGCACACTATGATAGTATACTTGCTCGCAGGTGTATTGTCAACAACATTTAATAAAATTATTCCGCAAAACCTTCTAAATTTTCGAATCTATGGCTTTTAAATAACGCTTTAACGCGTCCTGCCATGGGGGAAGTTTTTTAAAACCGTTTTCTGTCAATTTCTCCTTACTCATACGACTGTTGTAGGGTCTTGCCGCCTTTGCCCCGAACTCTTCTGTGGTGACGGGAAGCACCTTTACCTCTACGCCTGCTTCCTTAAAAATCTCACAGGCAAATTCATACCAGGTACATATCCCCTCGTTGGTTGCATGATAAATGCCATATTTATCCGTCACAACCATATCTGCCAAAAGCTTCGCCAAATCAAAGGTATAGGTGGGCGAACCATACTGGTCGTTTACTACCGTCAGAGTATCATGGGTCTTGGCAAGGTTCAGCATTGTCTTGACAAAATTCTTTCCATTTACCCCAAACACCCATGCAATCCGAACAATAAAATATTTATCCAGCGTGTTCTGTACTGCCAGTTCTCCCTCATACTTGGTCTGGCCGTATACACTTTGGGGATTGCGCTCGTCCTCCGGCTCCCACGGTCTTGTCCCCTGTCCTCCAAACACATAATCAGTGCTGATATAAACCATTTTAATATCCAACTGTCTGCATACGTTGGCAATATTCTGTGTACCGTCCGCATTAACCCTGCGGCAAATTTCCTCATTGTCCTCAGCCGCATCTACCGCAGTATAAGCAGCACAATGAATCACTGCGTCCGGAGCCGCTTCTCTGATAACCCTATCTACGCTGGCTGCAACAGTGATGTCCATCTCCTCTATGTCTACACCGACAGTCTCTATTCCCCGTCCTTCAAGCTCCCTTACAACATCATATCCAAGCTGGCCCTTAACACCTGTCACTAAAATTTTCATTTTGATACCCATGCCTTTCAATTTAACACTCCCTTTAGTATAAGAGAATCTCTTTGTGTATGCAAGTTTTTTTATCGTCCTCTTGTGTTTTTTTAATCACCATTATATAATAGATTTCATCTAAAATTAGGGGATATCTGTACAAGGAGAAGCTGATGAATAAAAATTTTTTTAAAAAATACTTTATACTTATCATATTATTAGAGCTGGTTCTCGTGTTTCACTATGGCAACCAGTATTTTTTAAATCGCTCACCCAAAGTTTTAGAAAACTTTAACGGTGAAGACTTTTTGTCCAGAGCCGGTTCTCTGACAGATAATGGCTATTTTATAGATTCCTCCTCTGAATACACCGGCATCTTCACTTACGGCCCTTATGCCTCTGTCAAAAAAGGCTCCTATTTAGTTACCTTGTATTATAGTACGGACACCGATGGGAATCTATGCTATGCACATTCCAACACACTTCCCTCCTTTGGTCTGCAAAGCTCCGGCAGTATCCTGCTGCCTGCCAGCAAAAGCTCTGTTTCCTTCGCCTTAGATATATCCTCTGATATTACCGATTTAGAGGTTCTTACCGAATATTGTGGAGAGGGCTTTCTAAAAATTGAGGGTATGGAGCTGACAAAGACTCCCATATCCTACATACGCAATATTGTTCAGGCTGTATTATTCAGTCTCCTGATTAACCTTTGTCTTGTTTTTTATCTGTCCAATCCTGAAAAAAGACAGAATATTTTTGCCCTGACCTTAATTACTTTGGCCGCCTCCTACCCACTTTTCAGCGACTATCTGATATCAGGACACGATTTACTGTTCCACCTAAACAGAATAGAGGGCATTGCACAGGGCATACAGCAGGGCTGTTTTCCCGTGAAAATCCATCCCTTTTGGGCAAACGGATACGGTTATGCCGTGGGAGTATTCTATGGAGATTCACTCCTTTATTTTCCTGCAATTTTACGTCTTATGGGCTTTTCCATTCAAAATGCCTATAAGGCATATGTTTTCGCCATCAATCTGGCGACTGTTGTCATTGCCTTTAAATGCTTCGGCAAAATATTTTCTGATGAGAGAATCGGCATTTTGGGCGCCCTTCTCTATGCGCTGTCGCCATATCGATTGTCAAACCTGTATTTGAGAGGTGCGGTAGGTGAATATACGGCATTGACCTTTTTACCCTTGGTACTGTATGGCTTTTACCTCATATTTACAGAGTCTCCTGACAAAAAGGGCTATTGGAAATCCGCCATTCCCACTGCGTTAGGTCTGACCGGCATTATACAATGCCACATTATCAGCTGTGAACTTGTTGCTCTTATCATTATCATTGTCTGCCTGATTATGGTTGGAAGGATTTGTATTTTCAAAGTGTTCTTTACCCTGTGCCTGACAGTGTGTATTACTCTGCTGCTGAATGCAGGCTTCTTAATTCCGTTTTTAAGCTATTTCGGCGGAGACTTTGTATTGAATTCTCCTGAGTGGTTTCAATCTCCCATTCAGGAGCAGGGTGTCTATCTGTCGCAGCTGTTTGCATTGTTTCAAAACGGAACAGGCTCCTCCTTTTCCACCGACAGAGGCATGGCAGGAGAGATGCCCTTGTCTGTAGGCTTTCCATTCTTTATAGGAATAATACTTTTTGTTTATTTGATGATAAATGGTAATGTATCCTCCAAAAAAGATACACGGCATAAGCTGGCTATGTTAAGCTTTGGTCTGGCATGCCTGTGTCTGATTCTTTCCACTCATCTGTTCCCTTGGAACTGGTGGGCAGACTTAAGTGCTCTATTGCAAAAAATGATTTACAACATTCAGTTCCCTTGGCGTTTTCTTACATTGGCAACCTTATTTTTGGTGGTTGTGTGCTGCTATGCCTTCCAGATTGTCAAAAGGAATTACACAAGGGAGTTATACCATACCCTGCTCACATGCATACTGTGCTTTGTAGTTGTAAGCGGTTCATGGTTCTACTATGATATTTTGAACCACGCAGACATCATACGCCCCTTTGATTCTTCCGATTTGAACAGCATGCTGATTGGTTCTGAGGAATATCTGCCTGCCTATACCGACTTAAGTCTGCTGAATAAAACAGAGCCTACTCCCGATGAAGGCATTGAAATTGATTCCTTTAGCAAACACGGAACCTCCCTACAGCTGCATTTATCCAATTCCGGCGAGGACAGCTTTGTGAACCTGCCGCTGCTTTATTATGATGGTTACATTGCTGAAGTCAAAGAAAATGGCTCCTCGTTGGAGCTTCAAAAGGGTGAAAACAATGTGATTTGCCTGAAGGTTCCCGCATACTTTGAAGGTGATGTGTCTGTCAGATTCGAGGAACCCTCACTTTGGAGAATAGCAGAACTGATTAGCGCCATAACGCTATTTATACTTATAATATTGGGTATATGCTGTAGGAAATCTTCCACTGCGAAAGCTCTGCCTGCTGATGCCGGCACTGATGCCATATAATCTCATGCATTACGCAGCATCGCTTATACAAAGGTAAAATCATCTGTACTGATTCCGCTCAGCTGATAAACACGGGCAGGCGTCTCACTCATTTCCATACTGAGGAGCAGCCAGCCCTTTTTTTTCAAGGATACAGACATAACATCATATAGATAATTACATACGTTTTCCAATGTAGGAGTAATCTTATTAAATGGAGGAACTTCATTAATATATTTATCCTGAAATTTGCCCAGCATATCTTTAATTTCTTTTTCAATCTCATTAAAACGTAAGAATTTTCCATCATCGAGGCTGATTGCCATACTAATCTCCCATGTATGGGAATGTATCTGTCCTCTTTTTCCATCAATCACAACAGCATGATTTATATTCAGATAGAATTTATATTTGTACTGCTTGTACAGCATATTTATCCCTCCGAAACCTCCAACAGCCCTATGACATATCGGCGTATCGCATATATCCACGTCCAATCATTCGTCACAATGTTAGAGCATTCTTCCATTTCCTCAGTGAAGGTCTTCGTCTTCCACGAACTCTTTCGCTTGATACTGTTAATTATGCCCGCAAAACGCACAAAAAATGAAAACAAATTGTACAATGGCATAAACAGGATACATATTATATTTCTCATATAATATTTTTGTAAATCCTTGAATTCATCCAAAAACGAGGTGACATTACAAAAATATAAAAATGCCACCAACACATAAAGGGCATAAATTAAAATATTAGCTTTAATTACATTGCTAAAGTTATAGTTTATACACCCCACTGCAAACAACGCAAAATACCATATCATGCGTGGAAATGCAAAGGTATGGTCTAATATAATCAGACGCATAGGAGTGCTGGTAAAAAAACCGATAAGGGGATTTTTCATTTTATTCTTCATAAACATATTGGCAACCTCCAGCTCTCCTATCTGCCAGCGTTGCCTTTGGGTATAAAACTTGTTCAGATTTTCTATAGGGTCCACCATAAATATGGCATTGGGACACAAACGCATCTTTCTCTTTAATACATCTCTTACCTGAAAGGATATATGAGTATCCTCGCAAATGGTGTTTGTATTATACAAATAGGTATTCACCAAAAGCGACTTCCGAAATGCAGAAAAAGCACCTGCCAGAGTGTACATACTGTTATGCTCCGACTCAAAATTACGTCCTGCCAAAAACGCCTGCGCATACTCCATAAATTCCATTCTTCTGAACATTCTTTTGGTAAACCCTTTAGTCTTCTCAATCAATGCAGGTTCAATCAGTATAACTCCTGCCATGCAATCAACGTCCGGTTGAGCCTCGAACTGCTTTACCATATTGTATAAAGCGTCCTGCTGCAATATCCCGTCGCTGTCTATATTCATAATATACTTTCCATTGCTGTTATAAATTGCCTTATTTAATGCTTTTGATTTGCCCTGATTAGAATATATCCACCACATACCCAAATCAGGGAAATCTATCTGAGCCCTTTGGAATTCATCAAAGCTGTTATCCTTTGAGCCGTTATCCACCAACAGAACCTCAATACACTCCACCGGATAGGTTGATAGGTATATTGACTCAATACACCGATACAGGGTACCACCCGAATTATAAACCGGTATTATCAGCGTTATTGAGGGCTTAAAGCCCAAATCCTTTATGGGATGCAGTGTCAATCTAATTTTCTTTCTTACTAAGACAAAGAAATTCCCAATAGAAGGTATGATTTCTACCAAAAGGGGTAAAATAATCCATGCCGCCCAGAAAAACAATATATCAGTTGCTCTTTGCATCGTAATCAAACTCCCCTACCTTTTGCTGCCTTACCTGTCTCTTCGTAAATGCAAGAAAATAAAACCAAAGGGACAATAAGTAAAAAACAATCCGGCCAATTACAGTATGCGCAATATAATAGGATTCATTTCCCAGCCAGCAGATAATACAACAAATAACCGTCAGCCGCACAACATTAGCAAAAAGAATCCAAAAGAATCCCGAAACAACAACAAGTATCTTTTGCCACCATGAATAGGAGAAGAAAAAAGCAATTAAAGCCATAAAAACTAATACTTCAACAAGTCCTGCGCACTCAAAGTCCACATAAAGTGACACAGGACCGTTGATATTTTCAATAAACAACACACCATAGCTGGCATATGCCTTGAAGAATCCTGTTAATTCACCCACAAGCCCTGTCAAATAACATACCAGCTTTGCAAGGGGAGCAGTAAATATAGGCTCAAAGAGGAAAAAGGAAAAGGCAAAAAGGCCTACTGCACCCACCATAAAGTAAAAAAAGGACATTTTTCTTCTTTTAAAAATACTGAGTACATATATCCAGAGAATTAATAACGCAAAAACAATAGTTAAATTCTTCATTCTGTTCCTCTTACTTTAACTCAAGCTCCTGTTTGTATTTTTGATAGCTCTCATCAGATATCTCACGATAGGTGGAGCCCAACAAGAGCTTCTCTCCCACTGCATACATAGCAACCGGGCTGTCTCCAACCTCCAAATGTATCAGCCGAATATGGTATTCACGAGCTATACAGCAGATTCTCGCATACAAAACCTCGCAAATATTTTCTATAGTAGGCAACATTCCTTTAAACTCATCAAGCTCATTTAAGTATTTTCCCCGATAGCTCTGCAAATACGCACTGATTGCCTGCTCACAGGCATTTTGCTCCTTAAGGTCCATATGCTTCACTTCCATGCAAGCCACCACAAGAAAGGAATGGATATGCTCCTGCTCCAAATTATCCGGTGTCATATTATGCAATGCATTGAAATGAAAATACCACCTGTATACTCTATTCACAAGCACCCTTCTTCTTGTTGCCGATATTTTTCTTTTTGATATAGGCAGTGCTTAACGGCACTCCTATCAATGCGATTCCTGCCAGCGCAAAGGGCATTGTGCCTGCTCCTGATGCATATACCGCACGATATGTCAGATTGGGATTCCACCACGAAATCATACCGATATGCTCCACATCCATATTAGGATTTTGCGCCTTCATTTGTGACAAAGGAATCTTCATCTCTAGTTCTGCATTATACTTATAATCATAAATTCTCAGGAATGCTTTTGCACCCTCAACAGCTCCCCATGACATAGAAGCATCTCCATGCTTTACCACAAGCTCATACAACCCTGCGTCCTTGTTAGCTGCATCAAAATCGCTTCCGTCCAAATCCGTTAAAACAAACTTGGCTGACTGGTCACCGCCCAAGGAAAAATTATTGTCCCAGCCATTGAAGCCCGGATCGTAAATACGGGCAAACTTAATATACAAATAAACATACTCCCCATCTACAAACAGGCTCACCTGATGACGCACATTGGCATCATAGGTACCTTCAGGAGTTGTGTAGCCCTCTAAGCCATTGCCCCATACGCCCCATTTCCAGCAGTTATCAGAATTATCCCAGTTATATTCCCACGAGCAGGGCTTATCCTGCCAGTCATCGTAGGAACCATCTATTACAATCACCGGTTCACTGTTATAAGCAGACAGACCAAAGGACCCCGTCTCACTTACCTCAATGCTTTCAAAAGGAAGCTCTTCCTGCGGCTCCTGTCCCAGACTTACTACTAAATTTACCTTTGTCGTGTCACTGGAGGATACGCTTGCCTCAATCGACTGCTGCAGCACCTCATCTGCCGGTGCGGTATCGGAGTACTGATATTCTTTAATAATTTCAATTTGACCTCCACCCGACAAGGTAACGTCGGCAAGCACACTCTCTGCATCTGCCAAAGACATACCTGTCACATCCGGCACCTGCTGCTCTGCCTCAGCTGCGGATGCCTGTGCCGCTTGCACCTCTGTCAAAGGCATAAACGCACATACTGCAATAATTAATACACTGCTTAATAAAACCTTACCCTTCATTCTGCACACCCTTTCTTTTGATACGCAGCATAACAATCCAATAAATAAGTAACCCCACGATGCCCACTGCGGATACAACGCTGCCCTCTAACAACTCTGTATATTCCACCAAAAAAACTGTTGTTCCTTCATCAATCTGCAAGAGGCGACTTCTTGAACGCTTATCTGTTCCGTCTGCTGTCACAAAGCAATCCAAATCAGCCACGCCCGTATTTACATTGTCCCAATCCGTTACAAATGTAATCTTATCGGGCTCATACTTTACCTCCACAGGAACCAATGTACTTTTACATACCTGTTCCGGCTCTTCCTCAAAGACCTCATTCAAATAGGTCAAAAGCTCACTCTCTCTGGATTCAAAATAATAATAAACTGTATTGAATCCCATGAAATAGATATTGGGATTGCTTTTCCTACCTAAATAATCCAAATTAGTCTTACTGTCATAGTAGGAGCTTTTTAGGCTTTCATCCAAACCTGAAAGATATACCGTATTCCATACATCGTAGCCCGCCACCCTGAAATTCAGCTTGAACTGTGAACCATTATTGGTAGACAACACGGGAAATTTCTCGGTAAATGCCACATACTGTGCGTAAACATTCATAAACTCGGCTTTTCCTGACAATTTATTTATCGGCACAGACTGCATATCAATGTATATCTTTACTCCGGCATCTGCAACTTTTTCCAGTAATTCCTCCGCTGTCTCCTTATCCCGATAGGTAAAGCCCGCCAAATACAGCTTCTGATAGGAAGCCAGCTCCTCAAAGCTGTAATCCTCTAAAACCACACTGTCACCATAGCCAAATCTTGGGTAAATATAACAGATAGCTCTCCCATACTCACCAATTGCCAAACTATCATAATGCTTCACAACGCCAAAGGTACCCGGAGTCTCTATGTGGTACAGCCATACCTTGTCATTTTCATCTACCAGCTTATAACCCACTGCTTCAGCTGCCTGCTTCATTTTGTCTATATTTTGCTCAGGTATCAGCTTCTTGTAAACTAAAACAGTGTCATCTCCCAACTCTAAAAGTCTGTCAAAGGCATAGGCATAATACTCTAAACCCACCGCCTCATTGATGCTCACGATATTCTCCATAGTATGGGCACCCTGATATGCCCAACCAAAGCTGTACAGCACACTGTCCTCTCCCATATCTCTGCTTAAATAATAGCTGGGAATTGAACCCCAAAGGCTATTATCAAGAATCCCCATTCTATTCTGGGTAATTGACATGGCTTCGTCCAAAAGATAAGGCGACATCTCAGCTTCAACCAGCTCTTCAATACTGCCGTCATTATCCTCCCTCATAAAATAGGAGGTTGGCAGAAAATCCAAAAACATAAATACACTAAATATAATTATAGCAGACTTCTTTAACTTTTTCCATAGAAAAATTGAAATAAAAAAGGTACACATTGCCATAGGCACAAAACGCTGCATCCAAAATACCTGACTCATAGGAAGAAGTCTTACCAGTGTGGATACGGCAGTTGTGGTACAGGCAAAAATAATAAATGCTGTAATAAAGCCTGCGCCTGTTTCCCTGTTTGCAGCAATAATACCTATCAAAATAATGCAAAAATATGTCAATCCAAAGTAAAACTGTGACAGGTCATCAAAACGGACAAAGGGGTTCAATGACTTAACCGCTTCCTGCGCCCACTGACTGATGGTTGCCACAGATGCCTCTGAATTCTGTGATACAATACCACCACCCGTCAAGCCCGGTAATAAAAATACTCCTGTTGCAAGATATGCAAAAATCAGGTCCACTGTTACCCATACCAAGGGCTTCCATTCCCGATTCATGATTTCATAAATCAAACCAAAAAGAAATATGGAAATACCGGTCATGGCAGCAATCATATAATGGGTAAGGGTAATTCCTATCATTACAATACCCAGCCCGATTAAATATTTCTTCTTTTTATAATGAAGCAGCTGCCATACAAAATAAAAGGTAACGGGAAGCAGCGCATTAATAAAAATACGCGGCACATTACCCTCCGCAAAAAAGATACGCATATTATCCGGACAGAAAAAGTACATATTGCCCACTAAGAACGCCATGCCATAACGCTTTTCCATTCTGCCAAAGGATAACCAGCCCCACATGGTAATCAAGTAAGTAACACCGGCAAACAAATAAAAGGCATTCAGTACGTTCCCACCGGTAAAAAACTGTAGAAACGCCATAACATAATAAGAGAGAGGCGGCCAGTAACGGAACAGCTCCATTCCGTTATACCAATATTCTGTATAGATAGGATACCATGTACCCTTTCTGATAGAATCATACAAATAATTAACCTTAAATAAATGTCCGAAGGTATCCGTATCAATACTTCTTGGATAGCTGGTCGTAGCATACAGATATGCACTAAAGGCTATGGCAAGAATGGCGGTCATAAGCAAATATGTCATAATTTTTAATTGACTATATTTTCCCTTATTGTAAATCATTTGCACCGTCCCTCTTGAAATGGCAAAGAAGGTGTAGCTATGTTGCTGCACCTTCTTGCTCTATTACAGTTTTTCCAAAGTGGTCTCCAATACAGCCTCTTCTGCCTCAGAAGTCTCGTTGGAATCCAGCTCTGAGGGTTCTATATCAGACTGCAGCTCCTCATCAAAGCTGATTTCAGCTTCCTCACCAAGCATTTCATCATCAAATGAAATAACCTGCATATCATCAGTGCTTAATCTTGTGTTGCGATATCTCTTCATACCTGTACCGGCAGGAATCAGCTTACCGATAATAACATTTTCCTTCAAGCCTATCAAGGGGTCAACCTTGCCCTTAATGGCAGCCTCGGTCAGAACCTTGGTAGTCTCCTGGAAGGAGGCTGCGGACAGAAAGGAATTCGTAGCAAGTGCTGCCTTGGTAATACCCAGCATTACCTGCTTACCTTCTGCCGGCTCTAAGCCCTTGGCAATCAGTTCTTCATTGATATCCTCATAATCCAATACATCAACCAATGTACCGGGAAGGAACTCTGTATCTCCATTATTCTCAATCCGAACCTTTTTCAGCATCTGGCGTACAATCACCTCAATGTGCTTGTCGGCGATATCAACACCCTGTAAGCGGTACACCCTCTGAACCTCACGAAGCATATAGTCCTGTACGGCGCGAATACCTTTAATCTTAAGGAGATCATGAGGATTTACACTACCCTCGGTAAGCTCATCGCCTGCCTCAAGCATCTGACCATCCATAATCTTGATACGGGAACCATAAGGAATCAGGTATGCCTTGGACTCACCTGTCTCATCATTAGTGATGACAACCTCTCTCTTCTTTTTGGTGTCACGAATCTCCGCCTTGCCGCCAAATTCGGCAATAATTGCAAGACCCTTGGGCTTTCTCGCCTCGAAAAGCTCCTCTACACGAGGAAGACCCTGCGTGATATCATCACCGGCAACACCACCGGTATGGAAGGTTCTCATGGTAAGCTGTGTACCCGGCTCACCGATGGACTGTGCTGCAATAATACCTACAGCCTCACCCACCTGAACTGCCTCGCCGGTTGCCATGTTAGCACCATAGCATTTTGCACAAATACCGTTGCGGGAACGACAGTTCAAAATAGTACGAATCTTTACTGCCTCTACAGGCTCACCCTTTTCGTCAACTCCTACGCTGAGAATCTTAGCAGCACGGCTGGGTGTAATCATATGATTGCGCTTTACAATTACATTGCCGTCCTTATCACAAATTGTCTCGCAGGAGTATCTTCCTGTAATTCTATCCTTTAAGCTTTCTATAGTCTCTTTACCGTCCATAAACGCCTTGACTACCATACCCGGAATCTCTGTCCTGTTCTCCGCACAGTCAACCTCACGGATAATCAGCTCCTGAGATACATCAACCATTCGTCTGGTAAGATAACCCGAGTCGGCGGTACGAAGTGCCGTATCGGACAGACCCTTACGGGCACCGTGTGCAGACATAAAGTATTCCAATACGTCCAGACCCTCACGGAAGTTTGACTTAATGGGCAGCTCAATGGTTCTACCGGTTGTATCTGCCATCAGTCCTCGCATACCTGCCAGCTGCTTAATCTGCTGATTGGAACCACGGGCACCGGAGTCAGCCATCATAAAGATGTTATTGTATTTATCCAGACCTGCCAGCAGCACATCTGTCAGTTCCTTATCCGTTTCATTCCACGTCTCAACTACCGCACGATATCTCTCCTCCTCGGTAATCAGACCACGTCTGTAGTTGGCGGAAATCTTATCAACTGTTGCCTGTGCCTGTGCCAGCATTTCAGGCTTCTTCTCCGGAACGGTCATATCGGAAATGGATACGGTCATAGCTGCTCTGGTTGAATACTTGTAACCGATTGCCTTTACGTCGTCCAACACCTCTGCCGTCTTGGAGGCACCATGGGTATTGATAACCTTTTCCAAAATCTGCTTTAACCCCTTCTTGCCAACATGGAAGTCTACCTCCAGCTTCAGAAGGTTCTCAGGATTGCTTCTGTCTACGAAGCCCAAATCCTGAGGCAGAATCTCATTGAAAAGGAAACGTCCCAAGGTGGACTCTACATTGCCACTTATCACCTGTCCCTCAGCATTTTTCTTGCTCATTCGAACGGTAATTCTTGAATGCAGCGTCAACGCCTGATTCTCATATGCCAAAATTGCCTCGTTTACATTCTTAAAGAACTTACCCTCGCCCAACGCACCGGGTCTTTCCTGTGTCAGATAGTAAATACCAAGTACCATATCCTGTGAAGGAACTGCAACAGGACCACCATCGGAGGGCTTAAGCAGGTTGTTAGGTGACAGCAGAAGGAATCTGCACTCTGCCTGAGCCTCTACTGACAGAGGAAGGTGTACAGCCATCTGGTCTCCATCGAAGTCTGCATTGAAGGCAGTACATACCAAAGGATGCAGCTTGATTGCCTTACCCTCTACCAAAATGGGCTCAAATGCCTGAATACCCAGTCTGTGAAGTGTAGGAGCACGGTTTAACATAACAGGATGCTCCTTGATTACCTCTTCCAATACATCCCAAACCTGTGTATCAAGTCTCTCTACCAGCTTCTTTGCATTTTTAATGTTCTGACTGATTCCCTTTGCCACCAGTTCCTTCATAACGAAGGGTTTAAACAGCTCGATAGCCATTTCCTTAGGCAGACCACACTGATAAATCTTAAGCTCAGGACCAACCACGATAACGGAGCGTCCTGAATAGTCAACACGCTTACCCAACAGGTTCTGACGGAAACGACCTGACTTACCCTTAAGCATATCTGAAAGGGATTTCAACGCACGGTTGCCGGGACCTGTAACAGGGCGTCCACGTCTGCCGTTATCTATCAGAGCGTCAACCGCCTCCTGCAGCATACGCTTCTCGTTACGCACGATAATATCGGGCGCACCCAACTCCAAAAGTCTCTTCAAACGATTATTTCTATTGATAATTCTTCTGTATAAATCATTCAAATCGGAGGTTGCAAAACGTCCGCCGTCAAGCTGTACCATAGGACGCAAGTCGGGAGGAATTACGGGAACTACGTCCATAATCATCCACTCAGGCTTATTTCCTGAGCCGCGGAATGCCTCCACTACCTCTAATCTCTTGATGATACGGGCACGCTTCTGGCCGGAGGATTCCTTTAGACCTGTCTTCAATTCAACAGCCTCTGCCTCCAAATCGATTGCCTGCAAAAGCTCCTTGATTGCCTCTGCGCCCATACCTACACGGAACTTATTGCCCCATGTTTCTCTGGCATCCTGATATTCCCGTTCAGACAACACCTGCTTATATTCCAAATTGGACTCTCCGGGGTCCAGTACAATATAGGACGCAAAATACAGAACCTTCTCCAAAACTCTGGGAGACAAATCCAGTATCAGACCCATACGGCTGGGGATACCCTTAAAGTACCAGATATGAGACACGGGAGCTGCAAGCTCAATGTGTCCCATACGCTCTCTACGAACACTTGCCTTGGTAACCTCAACACCACATCTGTCGCAGACCACGCCTTTATATCTGATTTTTTTGTACTTACCACAATGACACTCCCAGTCCTTGCTGGGTCCGAAAATTTTCTCACAGAACAGACCATCTCGCTCAGGCTTCAGGGTTCTGTAGTTAATTGTCTCCGGCTTTAATACCTCGCCATGAGACCATTCGCGGATTTTATCCGGTGAAGCCAATCCGATTTTGATGGCATCAAATGTCATCGGCTGATAAACTTCATTTTTTGTTTCTGACATTTATGGCACTCCCTTCTATTCTTCCTAGAACTCTTCTTCCACGTCATCGTAGCTATCACCATATGCATCATCTTCGAAATCCGAATCCGCATCATCGTCCTCTGTATTCACAAGCTCTCCGCTCTCCGCATCAAACTCCTGTGTCTGATAGCCCAACTCGCCTAAGGAGTCGTTCTCGTAATCGTCATATTTGCGGTCACCCTCCATCTCATAACGGTAATCCGTATCACCGTAATCGATAGTCTCCATAATCTCAACCTCAGTCTGATCCTCACGAAGAACTCTCACATCAAGGCCAAGTGCCTGCAGCTCCTTCAACAATACCTTGAAGGACTCAGGAATACCCGGCTCAGGGATATTGTCTCCCTTAATAATTGCCTCATAGGTCTTCACACGTCCAACCACATCATCAGATTTCACGGTCAGAATCTCCTGTAGGGTGTAGGAAGCACCATATGCCTCCAAAGCCCAAACCTCCATCTCACCGAAACGCTGTCCGCCGAACTGTGCCTTACCGCCAAGAGGCTGCTGGGTTACTAAGGAGTACGGTCCTGTAGAACGGGCATGAATCTTATCATCAACCAGATGATGAAGCTTCAGATAATGCATGTGTCCGATAGTTACAGGGCTGTCAAAGTATTCACCGGTTCTTCCGTCACGCAGGCGAACCTTACCGTCTCTGGAAATGGGCACACCCTTCCACAGCTTTCTGTGCTCCCTGTTGTCGGATAAATACTGCATAACCTCAGGCAGAAGCTCTTCCTTATGCTTCTTTTCAAACTCTTCCCACTCAAGATTGACATAATCATTTGCCAAATCAAGAGTGTCCATAATATCCTTCTCATTTGCGCCATCAAATACAGGCGTTGCAACATTGAAGCCTAATGCCTTTGCTGCCAAAGAAAGATGAATTTCCAATACCTGTCCAATATTCATACGGGAAGGTACACCCAAAGGATTCAGTACGATATCCAAAGGACGTCCGTTAGGCAGGTAAGGCATATCCTCCACGGGAAGTACACGGGAAACAACACCCTTATTACCATGACGGCCAGCCATTTTATCACCTACGGAAATCTTTCTCTTCTGAGCAATATAAATACGAACTGCCTGATTTACACCGGGAGACAATTCATCACAATTCTCTCTGGTGAATACCTTGGCATCTACAACAATACCATACTCACCATGCGGAACCTTAAGGGAAGTATCTCTTACCTCTCTTGCCTTCTCACCAAAAATAGCGCGAAGCAGTCTCTCCTCTGCGGTAAGCTCTGTCTCTCCCTTAGGAGTAACCTTACCTACCAAAATATCACCGGCACGAACCTCCGCACCGATACGAATAATACCTCTGTCGTCCAAATCCTTCAGGGCATCATCACCCACACCGGGTACATCGCGGGTAATCTCCTCGGGTCCTAACTTGGTATCACGGGCTTCTGCCTCATATTCTTCAATGTGAACGGAGGTGTATACATCCTCCTGAACAAGTCTTTCGCTTAATAAAACTGCGTCCTCGTAGTTGTAGCCCTCCCATGTCATGAAGCCAATCAGAGGATTCTTGCCTAAAGCAAGCTCTCCCATGGAGGTGGAAGGACCATCTGCAATTACCTGACCTGCTGCCACATGGTCACCCTTGAATACAATAGGCTTCTGGTTATAGCAGTTGGATTGGTTGCTTCTGAAGAACTTGGTCAAATGGAATTCAGCCTTTTCTCCGTCATCATAGGTCATTCTAATCAGATTGGAGGATACATAATCCACAGTTCCGGCTTTCTTTGCTACTACGCACACACCGGAGTCAACCGCAGTCTTAGTCTCCATACCCGTACCTACAACAGGCGCTTCCGTAGTAAGAAGAGGTACTGCCTGACGCTGCATGTTGGAGCCCATCAACGCACGGTTTGCATCATCATTCTCCAAGAAAGGAATCAGGGCTGTTGCCACAGAGAACACCATCTTAGGAGATACGTCCATGTAATCAAACATTGTCTTGGGATACTCCTGAGTCTCCTCACGATAACGACCGGATACAGTGTTGCGCACAAAATGTCCTTCTGCATCTAAAGCCTCATTCGCCTGTGCCACATGATAATTATCCTCTTCATCAGCGGTCATGTAAACAACCTCATCGGTTACACGCGGATTGGCCGGATCTGTCTTGTCAATCTTACGATAGGGTGCCTCTACAAAGCCATATTCATTAATTCTTGCATAGCTTGCAAGAGAGTTAATCAAACCGATATTAGGACCTTCGGGAGTCTCAATAGGACACATTCTTCCATAGTGGGAATAATGTACATCTCGAACCTCAAAGCCCGCACGGTCTCTGGACAAACCACCGGGACCAAGTGCAGACAAACGTCTCTTATGAGTCAACTCACCCAAGGGATTATTCTGATCCATGAACTGTGACAGCTGGGAAGAACCGAAGAACTCCTTCACTGCTGCGGTTACAGGCTTAATGTTAATCAGACTCTGGGGAGAAATCTCCTCGGCATCATGGGTTGTCATACGCTCCCTTACCACTCTCTCCATTCTGGAAAGACCAATACGATACTGGTTCTGTAAAAGCTCACCAACCGCACGAATACGTCTGTTGCCCAAGTGGTCAATATCATCATCATTGCCCAACCCATATTCCAAATGCATATTGTAATTAATGGAAGCAATAATATCCTCCTTGGTAATATGCTTGGGAACTAATTCATGTACATTTTTCTTGATAGCCTCAGCCAGCTTCTCTGCATCGCTGCCGAACTCCTCTAAAATCTGTGCCAGCACAGGATAATAAACAAGCTCATGAATACCGAAATCTCTGGGATTACAGTCTACAAAATGAGTCAGGTCTACCATCATATTAGACAGCACCTTTACATTTCTCTCCTCTGTCTGAATGTAAACAAAGGGAACCGCTGCATTCTGAATCGCATCTGCAAGCTCTGCTGTCACCTTGTCTCCTGCTGCTGCAAGCACCTCTCCGGTGGATGGGTCTACAACATCAGCAGCTAAAATCTGATGTCTGATTCTGTTCCTGAGAGCTAATTTTTTATTAAACTTATATCTGCCAACCTTGGCCAAATCATATCTGCGGGGGTCAAAAAACATAGCGTTAATCAAGCTTTCAGCACTCTCAACGCTCAAGGGCTCGCCGGGACGAATCTTTTTATACAGCTCTAACAGACCCTCCTGATAATTCTCAGCAGTGTCCTTTCCAAAGCTTGCTTCAATCTTTGGTTCATCTCCGAATACTTCTCTAATTTCCTCGTTGGTTCCGATACCAAGTGCACGAATCAGCACGGTAATGGGAACCTTACGGGTTCTATCCACACGAACGTAAAAAACGTCATTGGAATCTGTCTCGTACTCTAGCCATGCACCACGGTTAGGAATTACGGTACAGGAAAACAATTTCTTGCCAATCTTATCATGGCTTATTGCATAATAGATGCCGGGAGAACGTACAAGCTGGCTAACAATAACACGCTCTGCACCATTAATAATGAAAGTACCCGTCTCGGTCATCAAAGGCAAATCACCCATGAAAATCTCATGCTCGCTGATTTCCTCTTTTTCCTTATTATAAAGACGAACCTTTACCTTTAAAGGTGCTGCATAGTTAGCGTCTCTCTCCTTACATTCTTCAATAGAATATTTCACGTCGTCCTTGCACAGTTCAAAGTCTACGAACTCCAAGCTCAAAGAGCCGCTGTAATCAGCGATGGGAGAGATATCGTCAAAGGCCTCTTTCAAGCCTTCGTCTAAAAACCACTGATAAGAGTCCTTCTGGACCTCAATCAGGTTGGGCATCTCTAAAACCTCTTTTTGTCTTGAATAACTCATACGCATAACCTTTGTATCGGCAATCGGACGTATTCTGTTTTTTTCCATTGACATTTCACCCCGTTCTTTCAGATTTAAAGCCTATTTACATCGTATATCCAACAAATAAGCATAGCTCCACACAATAGTGCACTATCCATATTAGCACAAAATGGGAATGGGGTCAAGAATTATTTTTGAAATGTTTAAGAATGCTAAAGAAACGAATAAATCTCAAGAAGTACAAAAACGGGCAGAAATCACGGTTGAATTTCTGCCCGTTGTAACTTCACATTTTTGGGGATATAATTACTTAAGAGTAACCTTAGCGCCAACTTCCTCAAGCTTCTTCTTGATATCCTCAGCCTCTTCCTTAGAAGCGCCTTCCTTAACTACCTTAGGAGCGCCATCAACAACGTCCTTTGCTTCCTTCAAGCCAAGACCGGTTACTTCACGAACAACCTTGATAACCTTAACCTTCTCAGCACCAACCTCAGTAAGCTCAACGTCAAACTCTGTCTTCTCCTCTGCTGCTTCTGCTGCACCGGCACCTGCTGCTGCAACTACAACGCCTGCTGCTGCGGATACACCGAACTCTTCTTCGCAAGCTTTTACAAGATCATTTAATTCTAATACGGTTAACTCTTTGATAGCATCAATAAGTTCCTGAGCTGTTAATTTAGCCATTTTAATTTCCTCCATTTTTAAATTTAATAAATTATTTCTCAACCTATGTTTCTAAAAATTATTCTGCTGCAGGTGCCTCTGCCTCGGCAGGAGCTTCTGCTGCGGGTGCCTCCTCTGCGGGTGCTGCTTCTGCTGCAGGTGCGTCACATGCTGCTGCGCCGCCTTTTTCTGCCAACTGATTCATAACACGAGCAAAATTGGTAATAGGGCTCTGTAAGCTTCCAAGCAGCTTGGAAATAAGAACCTCTCTGGAAGGAATGCTTGCGATTGCTGCGATTCCCTTAGCATCGTAAACAGTGCCTTCTACCACACCGGCCTTAATCTCCAGCTTGTCAGCTGTCTTAGCAAACTGTGCAAGCACTCTTGCAGGAGCAGTTGCATCCTCTGTGGAAAGAGCCAATGCGCTGGGTCCTTCCAAGTACTGGGACAAGCCTTCAAACTCTGTGCCCTTGAACGCAAAGTTCATCATGGTATTCTTGTAAACCTTGTAGGTAACTCCCGCTTCACGCAGGTTCTTACGAAGCTGAGTATCCTGCTCTACTGTAAGTCCACGGTAATCTACCAAAACTACAGACTGTGCATCCTTGATACTTGCGGAAATCTCTTCTACAATAGGCTTTTTCAATTCAACCTTTGCCATTTTTCTACCTCCTTATAGATTTTAAGCCGAAAAAATCCCTCTGAAGACTCAGAAGGATAGTGTAATCAAATGTGTACTCTTCTCCTCGGTAGGACTTACGCTCAGTCACCCTCGCACCTACTGTCTTCGGCTTGGTTTTAAACCTTATGAATAATAACACAAGGGGTTGGCTGCTGTCAACCCCTTATTTATTATTTTGTTAGAATTTTGCTACATTTACCTTTACGCCAGGACCCATAGTGCTGGTCAAGGTAATGCTTCTTAAGTACTGACCCTTAAGTGCGCTGGGCTTAGCCTTTACAATAGCGTCCATAAGTGCAGTAAAGTTCTCCTGCAATGCCTCTTCTGTGAAGGAAGCCTTTCCAACAGGAACATGAACAATATTCGTCTTGTCAAGTCTGTACTCAATCTTACCTGCCTTAATATCAGCAATCGCCTTTGCTACGTCCATGGTTACAGTACCTGCCTTAGGGTTAGGCATCAAGCCCTTAGGACCCAAAACCTTACCGAGACGACCAACCACGCCCATCATATCAGGGGTAGCTACTACTACGTCAAAATCAAGCCAGCCGTCATTCTGAATCTTAGGAATCAGCTCCTCGCCGCCTACATAATCAGCTCCTGCAGCCTCAGCCTCGTTCACCTTATCGCCCTTTGCAAATACTAACACCTTAACAGTCTTACCTGTTCCGTTGGGCAGTACAACTGCACCACGAATCTGCTGTTCAGCGTGACGTCCGTCACAACCGGTTCTGATGTGTACTTCAATAGTCTCGTCAAATTTTGCAGTTGCAGTCTTCTTAACAAGTGCAATCGCATCGTTAGGCTCATAGAATGTTGCTCTATCTACAAGCTTAGCAGCCTCGGTATATTTCTTACCATGTTTCATTGTTTTACCTCCTAGGTTCCAGCGACAATTTTCATTGTCTCCCAATTAATTATAACTACAGTCTTAGTCTTCTACTACAATACCCATACTACGTGCAGTACCTGCAATCATGCTCATAGCTGCTTCCAAGCTTGCTGCATTCAGGTCAGGCATCTTCATCTCTGCAATTTCCTGAACCTTTGCCTTGGAAATAGTAGCAACCTTAGTCTTGTTAGGTGCACCTGAACCGGACTTAATGTTGCAAGCCTTCTTCAACAGTACAGCTGCAGGAGGAGTCTTTGTAACGAAACTAAAGCTTCTGTCTGCATATACAGTAATAACAACAGGAATGATAACGTCACCCTTATCTGCTGTTCTTGCGTTGAACTGCTTTGTAAATTCAACGATGTTTACACCATGCTGTCCAAGTGCGGGACCAACTGGTGGAGCCGGTGTTGCTTTGCCGGCAGGAATCTGTAACTTGATATATCCTTCTACTTTCTTTGCCATTGTGGCACCTCCTATAATGTGGTAAATCGGCGCAGGCACTGCGTTATTCACGCCCCTGCTCCCACCGGAATACTCCTTAAGTATTCCCTTTTGGTTACAAGCATATCGCAAGCAATATGCCGAGCCTTTGCTCATTTTATATTTTAGCAGAGCAGGAATAAATCACCGCTCCGAAAAATATCCTGATAAAACAAAATAATTTAAAGCTTTCTAACCTCTGCGAAGCTGATTTCAACAGGGATCTCTCTGCCGAACAGTTCTACGTTAATGGTAGCTGTCTGCTTGCTGTAGTCAAGCTTCTGAACCACACCCACGGTGTCCTTCCAAACGCCAGCAACCACTGCGATACTGTCTCCCTCTGCAAAATCAATGGAGACATTCTCTGCCTTAATCCCCAAGGGCTTCATCTCAGCTTCCGTAAGCGGAACGGGCTTGCTTCCCGGTCCTACAAATCCGGTCACGCCACGGGTGTTGCGAACAACATACCATGTATCATCGTTCATCTCCATATTAAGAAGCACATATCCCGGAAACATCTTCTTTTGAACGGTCTTTTTGGCACCATTCTTCATTTCCACCACTTCCTGCAGCGGAACCCGCACCTCTAAAATCTGCTCTGCAAGGTGCTTGTTGTTCTCGATTGTCTTCTCAATATTGGCTTTGACCTTATTTTCATATCCTGAATAGGTATGAACTACATACCACTTTGCCTCTGCCATACAATCACCCTCGCTCTATATTGATGTTAAGAAATTAACTCCATACTGAATCACATAATCCAGAACGGCAATGATAATTCCCACAACGACTGATATTGCCACAACCGCAACTGATTGCTTTAATGTGGATTGTTTGTCCGGCCATGAAATTTTCTTAAATTCAGATTTAACGCCCTTAATAACGCTGGGGCGTGCCTGCTTTTCTGCGGAATCTCCCATTTTGACCTCCTAAATATAGAACGGCTAATTATTTGGTTTCTTTGTGCATTGTATGTGTCTTACAGAATCTACAATATTTCTTGGTCTCCATTCTGTCAGGATGTGTCTTCTTATCCTTGGTAGTATTGTAGTTACGCTGCTTGCATTCGGTACATGCTAAAGTAATTTTTGTACGCATTTGTCTACCTCCACGTGTTTTATAATTCTCTAAAATTAAGCATAAAAAAAAGACCTAAATCTCATCTCGCTTGACTACTATAACATAGTTGCAGGCAGGCGTCAACTGTTTTTTCGCCTTACAGCCACATTTTTTCTCTCCCCCCTTGTTTCCCTCCTGCTTTTGTGCTACACTATATGTATAAAAGTGGGTTATTGTGCACATTAATATGCTCATATATGCAACGGATTAGCATAGAGCCACAACCGGCAGTTGATTTGTCACCGGATTTCAAGGAAGAAAGGAGGCGTGACAATGGGTGCTGTTCTCAACACAGTTTACAACAATTATCTTTCTACCTACACACCAAAAAGCGTCACTCGCTATGATACTCATAAGAAGAGCGAGCTTCGCAGTGTCTATAATTCCATTGTCAAATTAAATAAAGAGTCTCCGTGGTATCTTCCTACCACCAGCAAGGATACACAGCGCTACGCCGTAGACATCAAGGAAAATGCCCGCAGCCTGCATAACACGCTGGCACAGCTGGGCGGGCTTGAGGAGGACGGGCTTTTCAGCAAAAAGAGCGCTTATTCCTCTGACGAGGACATCGCCTCCGCTTTCTTTATCGGCACAAATACTCCGGGAAGCGTGACACCGGAATTCACCCTTGAGGTGCGCTCTCTCGCTTCCTCTCAGGAAAATATGGGGCTTTTTCTGAATGATGCCAAAGTTGCACTGAAGCCCGATACTTATTCCTTTGATGTTGCTATCAACGATATGAATTACGAATTCCAGTTCTCCATTGGTGAAGGAGAGACAAACCGTGATGTACAGGAGCGGCTCGTGCGGCTGATTAACAATGCCGCTGTCGGTATTAAGGCTTCTCTGACAGAGGCTGATTCCAAGACATCGCTCCGCATGGAATCCGAGGCAACGGGAATGCCCTTTGGGAAATCCCAGATATTTGCCATAAGCGACAACCACACCAGCAAGGCTGTCGGTGCCGTAGATTATTTTGGTCTGAATTACACGAGCCGCGAGGCCTCCGACGCTCATTTTCTTATTAATGGTGAGGAGCGCTCCGCCTCCTCCAATCGCTTTACGGTGGGCAAGCTGTTTGAAGTGGAGCTAAAGGGGGTAAGCCCTGAGGACGAGCCCGTGCGAATTGGACTGAAAACAGACATTGAATCTCTCACAGACAATATCACTCATCTGATTGGAAGCTACAATGACTTCGTCACAGCAGCCTCTGCATATTTGGACTCTCAGTCAAAGAGCAGACAGCTTGTACACGAGATGCAAGGAATTGTCTCCCTCTATCAAAGCCCTATGGAGTCAATGGGTGTGCAGCCTGCCGAGGACGGCACTCTGAGTATTGATGCAGATATGCTGCGAAGAACAGCACTTCAGTCCGACAATGCCGCGGAGACCTTCGGCTATTTAAAGGATTTCTCCCGTTCTCTGCTTCGGAAGAGCAATCAGATATCGCTGAATCCTATGAATTATGTAGAAAAAACCGTCGTGGCTTACAAAAATCCGGGACACAACTTTGTGAGTCCCTACACCACCAGCCCCTACACCGGAATGATGTTTAACGGATACTGTTAAAAAGCTTCTACGAAACACTTTCATCGTAGAAGCTTTTTTATCTGTACTTATTATATTATAGTGGATTATATTATAGCGGAATATTTCCATGCTTCTTCTTCGGCATATCAATCTTCTTCGTTTTTAAAGCCTTCAGCGCCGTCAAAATCTTATCTCTCGATTCCTCAGGCTTAATCACCTCATTCACATATCCTCTTGCCGCCGCCACATAGGGATTTAAAAACCGTTCCTCATATTCCTTCTTGCACTGCTCTCTCATCGCCTCCGGGTCGGCAGCTGCCTTTATCTTTCGCTTAAAGGCAATATTCACCGCTCCATCTGCACCCATAACCGCAATCTCCGCAATGGGCCATGCAAACACCATATCTGCCCCCATTTCCTTGGAGTTCATGGCAATATAGGCACCGCCGTATGCCTTTCTCATAATCAGTGAAATCTTAGGCACTGTGGCTTCGGAATATGCGTAGAGCACCTTCGCTCCGTGGCGGATAATGCCGTTATGCTCCTGTGCCGTACCGGGCAAGAATGCAGGTACATCCACCAATGTTACAAGCGGAATATTAAAGCAGTCACAGAAGCGGATAAAACGCGCCATCTTATCGGAGGCATGATAATCAAGGGAACCGCACATGCTGCTTGGCTGATTTGCCACAAATCCCACGCTCTCCCCTGCCATTCTGCCAAAGCCAACCACCACATTGGTGGCAAACTCCTTCTGTACCTCAAAAAAGCTTGCCGTGTCCGCGATACAGTCAATCACCCTTTTAACATCATAGGCATTGCGGGAATTGTCCGGCACAATATCCTTCAATTTGGCACAGGGATTTTCTGATTTTTTGTCCAATACATTTTTGCGCAGGGTCAGCTTACTCAGCATTTTATTTACGGAAAAGAGCAGTGATTCCTTTTCCTCTATAGTCTTTACCACCGGAGCTGTTTCCTCAAAGCTGCCGGGCAGATAGGATAAAAGCTTTCTGACCCCCATCAGGCACTCGCCCTCGCTATCATAGGTAAAGTGGGACACTCCGCTTTTCTTGGCATGTACCTCGGCGCCTCCAAGCTCCTCCACGCTGACCTCCTCATTAATTACCGTCTTTACTACATTCGGTCCGGTAATAAACATCTTGGAAATATCCTTTACCATAAAAATGAAATCGCATATGGCAGGCGCATAGCAGGCTCCGCCGGAGCAGGGTCCCAAAATAACAGCTATCTGGGGAATCATGCCCGATGCCTTGGTATGTCTCAAAAACATACCGCTGTAGCCGCTCAGCGATGAGATTCCTTCTTCAATTCTGGCTCCGCCACTGTCATTGATACAGATAAAGGGTGCCTTCATCTCCATTGCCATATCCTGAATTTTTGTAAATTTCAGAGAATGAATCTCTCCCAAGGTTCCTCCGATTACGGTAAAGTCCTCGCTTGCCACAAACACAAGTCTTCCGTCAATCTCACCATAACCCGTAACAATTCCGTCACCCGGCACACGTCTCTTATCCAAATCAAAATCGTCAATTCGGGATTCCATGAAAGCGTCCACCTCCACGAAGGTACCCTTATCCAACAAAATGTCAATGCGCTCTCTGGCGGTGAGCTTACCCTGCTCGTGCTGCTTATCAATCCTAAGCTGCCCGCCGCCCAACGCAGCTCTCCCTCTTCTTTCATCTAAATCATGTAATGCTTCTTCCCAACTCATCTCTATTAAGCCTCCATCCAACTTTCCTTCTTACACGTCCAAGGCTGCATGGCAAATATCTCTTTGCAATGCTTTGCAAGTCATACTATTTGAATTTCAATTCATTTGAATTTCAAACTATTTTATATCATAACAGCATTGCACAAAAAAGGCAAGTAGATTTTTACAATCTACCTGCCTTACTTCATAGACTTACATTAATCAAGCTGTTCCTGCACCATATCGAGAGCCGCCTCAATCACCTTATCCATGTCATAATAGCGATACTGCCCCAGCCTGCCGCCAAACAGCACATTTTTTTCTTGTTTGGCAAGCTCCTGATAGCGTGCAAACAAGGCATTATTGCGCTCATCATTTATGGGATAGTAGGGTTCATCGCCCTTCTGCCAGCTTACAGGGTATTCTCTTGTGATAATCGTTCCCTTGCCGGTGCCGAATTCAAAATGCTTATGCTCAATGATTCGGGTATAGGGCACTTCTCTCTCCGTGTAATTTACCACAGCATTGCCCTGATAATTATCGCAGTCCGCAAGCATCTCCTCCTCAAAACGAAGGGAACGATACTGTAATTCTCCCAGCTGATAGTCAAAATACTCATCTATCATTCCGGTATACAGCACCATACCAAATTCATCAGGCTCTTCCTTGGCAGCATTTGCCTTAAGAAAATCCCGATAGGAAATCCCAAGCCAAACCGGAACCCCCGCCAGAAGCCTCTCAATAATCTGAGTGTAACCACCGATGGGAATACCCTGATACCTGTCGGTAAAATAGTTGTTATCGTAAGTAAAACGCACAGGAAGCCTCTTAATAATAAATGCCGGCAGCTCCCTGCAAGCTCTTCCCCACTGCTTTTCTGTATAGCCCTTTACCAGCCTTTCATAAACATCACGCCCCACCAGAGAAAGAGCCTGTTCCTCCAGATTCTGCGGATTTTCTACCGCCTCCTTCTGACGCTGCTTCTCAATCTGTGCCTTTGCCTCGTCCGGCGTGCGAATTCCCCAAAGTCTGCTGAAGGTATTCATATTAAAGGGCATATTATAAAGCTCGTCCTTGTAAATGGCAATGGGAGAATTCACATAATTGTTAAACTCCGCAAATTGGCTGATATAATCCCAGACTCTGCGGTTGGAGGTATGGAAAATATGAGCTCCGTATTTATGAACCTGAATACCCATTTCCTCCCTGGTATAGATATTGCCACCCACATTCTCCCTCTTGTCAATGCAAAGGACAGCCTTTCCCGCCTTCTTCATCTCATGGGCAAATACCGCTCCAAAAAGACCGGTTCCTACTATTAAATAATCATATTTCATATTACTTGCTCTTCTTGCCCTTTGCCTTGTACTTGTCAATCTGAACAAAATCGTCCATAAGCTCTAAAATTTTATCCCGTCCGTTCTGGTTCAGTTTTACATAGTACTGCATAACACGATTCTCCAAAAGCTGTGCACCCAAAGAAGCATCTCTCTCCAACGAAGAAAAGTCTACCGGGTTCAGGCTTAATTTATCGCACATTCTGATAACCGTTCCGTAAGCCATACCCTCTATTCCACGCTCTAAAGCAGTTACCAGCGTACTATAAGGAATATTCATCTCCAATGCAAATTGACGCACACTGCGATACTGTCTTAAAATCTCTTTCTTTAAAATCTCTGCTTTTGTCATTGTTTTCTCCTCCAAACTGTCTATGAAAAATAGTGTACAAATTCAATATACGATATTTCGTGTGTTTTTTCAAGACCTATTATAAAAATTAAGATTGTTTATAAAACTTTAATTTTCCGGCTCCATACCATATATTTGCACAATCTCCAAGAGCGGGCTGTCAAAGATATCTCTGGGTGTTACAATCCTCCCTCCATCACTGTCCAAATCATAACCAAAGCGCTTATACACATACCAGACTAAATGTGCGCATTGTGTACCTGAGATTTCCTCTCCCACTTCCGCCTCAGCCGTCAACCGATAGGGCAGGGCATTCAGATTCGCTGCGGCATATTCTGCAATTTCCTGCCGCTGCTTCTTTGACGCCTCCTTAAGACGAAGTACTGCGAAGGAGGGATAGCTTTGCCAATGCGCCAGAGGCAGAACCGCTGAATCACTTCCAAGCACCCTTGCCTCCAGTGTCAATCTCTCCTTGGCACTAACCACAAGCCCCGCGTGCCCCACTCTCCACCCAAACACATGGCAGTTAAAGGTAATCAGTATATCTCCCTCCTCCACTACCGGAATCCTCACAGGAGAATTTTCCGGTGTGCAAAGCAGAAGCTCCTCTTTGCTTATTATGGTGTTGGGAGTGCAGCAAAGCTCCACCTCTCTAAACAATGCCTGCTGCAGCTCCTTTATTTTGTCAGTCTCCCCTCTTTTTCGCAGTTCATCCACCGCCGGCTTTCCCAAGCCTGTCTGACGAAGAAGGAGTGTATATTCCTCCTCCGTAAGCTCCTCCTTTTCCAGATATGCCTGCAGATTTTCCATGGGATAATCAGGTGTATAATGTGCCTCTCCTTCTGCTGCCGCTGTCCAAAGAAAAAGAAATGCCCCTAATAGCCCCACACTCAGACAAATTCCGAATGCCGCCTTATTCCATTTATGCTTCATTTTCCTGTTCCAAGTCTTGTTTTTTATAAGCCATTCCCAAAAGCAGGAAAAATATACAAAAATGCCGTCCCTCGTTAAGAGACGGCATTCCCATGATACTTCACTTGTATTCTATTGCTTACTGTCCATAAACTGGGGAGGCACATAGCCGGAGCGGCTCATGCTCTTATAATAGTCATAGGCTGCCTTTGAGGACTTTCGCCCATCGCGAATACCCGCACGCTCCTTGGCAAAATAATCCTCCACCAGCTTTTTATTGCGCTGCTCCTGTGCCTGCACAGAGACGCTAAGCTCTGTCACCTCAGTGATTTTTTGCTTCAATAGCTTAATCTGCTCCGTATATTTCTCTCTGTTCTCCTTTAATTCCTCAGAAAGCTCGGCATACAGAGTTTCAAAGCCCGCGTCCAGCCTAAGAAGCTTATCAATCAACTGCCCCTTTCTTTCCACGGCAGCATCAAAGCCATCCAAATCTGCCTGTCCGCTCTGAAAGCTTTTTTCCTGTTCCTCGTTATATTTCTGAATTTCTTTCAATACCTCCAGCTTTTTATCCAAGCTTTCGGCGAGAATACTTAACTGACTCTCCATTATGCAGTTCCTTTCTCTCTGTTGAGACGCATAACTTCCTTCCATGTATCACGCATGGAACGCAGATGAGTGGTCACTTCCTCTAAAATTTCCTTATCCTTCTTTATGTTTGCTTCTATTAAGCGTTGCTCCAAATAAGTATATACCCGCTCAAAATCCTTTGCCACCTCATATTTCATATCTAAGGTCTGGCGGAAATAATCCACAATTTTCTGAGCCTTTACAATATTGGTATGAGCCTTTTCAATATCCTTCTGCTCCACTGCCACCGTTGCAATATTGCAAAACTTAATAGCGCCCTCATAAAGCATCAGGGTAAGCTCTGCAGGAGAAGCTGTCAATATTTTACTGTTGTTATACTGTGCATAAGCATTAGGCACTGCCATATCATTACCTCCGTGTTATCAACCGCCAAGCAGACTAGTTACAGCGCTGGCATTACTTTGAAGCTTTGCCAAGGCTGTCTCCATAGAAGCAAACTTGGCATACCACTTATCCTCATAATCATTCAGTTTGTCTTCAAGCTCGGCAATCTTATTGGTATAATCATCATAGTCTTCCTTCATCTTCTTATCTTCATAAAGCGTGTAAGAAGAACTATACTCTGTTCCCTTCATCAGGTCGCTCATTTTAGAGTAGAGACTTTTCGACAGGGATGTAAAAAACGATACTACTGTTTCCGGGTCGCTGGCAATCATGCTCTTTAGCTTGTCTGCATTTCCGGAGGTGGCGGCATCATCAGTGTCACCGTCAATGTGGTAAGCATTTTTCTCATTCTCAGCAGCAGTGAAATAGCTCAGGGTCTCAATGCCGAAGTCTGAAAGATACATTGTTCTGCCATTCACATTTACCCCCGACATCATAATTTCCTTCATGGCACTTGACACGGTACTCAGAGTAGAATCCTTTCTGAGAATGGCGTCCTTAATTTTCGTCTCCCATTCCTCCACTGCAGATTCTGACATAGATTCTTTTTCCTCATCGGTTAAAGGCTCATAGCCCTTTGCTGAATCCGCATTATACAGCTTATCCATCTGATTGATGATTGCATTATATTCCTTGATGAAATCCTTTACCATATTGTAGATACCCTGTGTATCATCTTCTGTGGTAATGGTAATTGTTTCATTTTCTGCGGTAGTTGCATTTACTGTCAAGGTTAAGCCGTTGACTTCAAAGGTGTTGCTGTCGGATACAAATTTTACACCGTTCAGAGAAATCACAGCGTCCTGACCTTCGATTTTATTTTCTACCGTTGACTTCAGTTCACCATTTGTAAATTTCTCCTTAATCTGAGAAGCAGCTTCAATCTCCCTTTCCACCTGTTCCCTGACTGTCTCCGTATAAGAAGCCCTAAGCCGATAGATATCCTTGCCATCAGCGTCCTGACCTGATACCTCCAGCTTGTTATTCATTATATCGTCTAGTTCCTGTGCCGTCTTTTCATAGTTGGACGACCAGCTCTTTAATTCCTTGTAGGCTGCCTGCTCGGTGGAATTCTTAGAATCCTTAAGGCTTTCAATCTTCTTTTGTACTGCAACCCTGTCTTCCTCACTTAAGGGCTTCGTAGTATCAATACCCGCAAACAATGATTTGTAAGAGTTCAACTGCTTTAACTGACTCTCCTGTTTTTTCGCAAGGCTCTCCCTACTGGCAATCAGATTTTTCTCTTCACTCTCAAGCCTGTCTGTAACCGTCTCTTCAGGATTACTGATAAGCTTGTCATAATACTCCTGCTCTACCGTTCCGTAGTTGCTAAGCCCTAAGGACTGCAACACCTTACTGCCGTTCATATTAGCACCCAGAAGAGTAAAATTCTGGTCTGCCCCCGTGGATTTGGAGCTGATAAAGAATCTTTGGTTCTTCTCATCAAAGGACGCGTTGACACCGGCATCGCGTAAAGCACTGACAAAGCTGTTGACTGTCATATCCTTATCAATGGTAATGGTCTTTGTCTCACCATTTACAATCAGATTGATTCTTCCGGAGTTTTCTCCCTCATCTAATGTAATTTCACTGTTGTCCAATATATCCGTCAGCTTAGTGCTACCCTTATAAGCCTCTGTGCCACCTGTAAGTCTGCCTCCGGTCATGTAGGCAGACTTTGCCAGTTCACTGACTTTAAGGCTCTGCACGCTGTTCATGGCGCCTTCACCTGTAATAACCGATACCGCATTCGGATTGGAAACCTTAGTAGTCTTCTTAATAAAGGAAGATTCAAAACGCATATTACTCAGAGCGCCGTTATAAAGCTTAAGCACCTGTGCATTTAAGCTTTTCCAAGCCTCCTGCTTCCACTGATGCTTTGTCTGTGCTTTTTTCGCATCATCTACCTTAGTGCGCCTTGCAGATACCAGCTCCTGAATAATACTTTCCGTATCCATACCGGACATAAGTCCCGATAACCTCATTGCCATAATAATGTCCTCCTGCTTATCGCTTCTCGTCCACCATAATGCCGGCAAGCTCCCAAACTTTGGCAATCATGTCTAAGGTCTTCTCAGGAGGAAGCTCCTTAATAACCTCCTTGGTGTTGCGATCCACGATTTTAATTGTCACGCGGTTAGTATCCTCATGTATCCCAAATACAGCCTCCGAATGAGACATATTTTTGTTCAGCTTCTCAACCGCCTTACGAATCTGTTCATTGTTAGTCTGCTCCTGCCCCTGCTCAGATGAGTTCTTTGCCTCACCCTTGCCCTGTGCATTCTCCACCACACTCACAGTCTTATCATAGCTGTCAACCGCCTGTGCAGCTTGAGAAACCGGGGCTTCCGTCTTTTCTAAGGACGCAGCCTTAGGTGTAGCCACTCCCTGCGCCTGTACGCTCATAACTCCTGTTAATGCTTCCATTGCCATTTCTGTCACCTCCATGTGAAAAAACATTCCAAAATCAAGCTTCTATTCCATTTATCGGTACGCAGCATAAAAAAATTAAGAGGAAAGCACAAAAAAATATGCTTTCCTCCTGTCTTAGCCCAATAAATTTTTAAGTGCCTCTATTCCGTCTGCATTGACAGCCTCTTTATTTGCCTCCTGAATCTGTAAATAGACCTCCTTGCGGTATACAGGTACCTCTCTCGGTGCAGTAATGCCGATTTTTACCTGATCGCCCTTAACCTCCAAAATAGTCACTTCCACATTATTATTAATGATAATTGCCTCATTTTTTTTACGCGATAATGCCAGCATTCTACTCACCTGCCTTTCTTTCCTGCAGGATTTCATAAATAGGGAATTTCACCGGATACAGGCTTCCGTCCACAATAATCTGACACGCCTTATGCTCGTCCACATTGATAACAATAGGTCCCTGCAGATTCACACTCATTTTTGTCAAATCAGCCGGAATGCTTGCCGTTACCAGCACCAGAATATTATCTTCATTGAGATTTCCCGCGCTTAACAGAAGTTCATCGTCCACCTCCGGGTCATAATCCGGCTTCACAATAAGAGGATCCATCACCGGCATGGCAAAAGCAGGCTCCTCGATAGATTGCAGGAAACGGATTCCGGCGCCCGTTCCCTTTTCCTCATCATGTAAAAGAGTAAAGTGCTTCATATCCGGAAACCCTATGATTCCGTTTTCAAAGGTAATAATTTTCTCGTCCGCGATTTCAATTTCCCCAAAAATTTTTGTGTTAATCCTCATAAACGCTCCTATCTGCCCGTTTTAACGGACTCTTAAATAAAATTCAGCAGGGAAGTCTGCATTACCTTTCCCGTTGCCATAAGTGCTGCTTCATAGGTCAGCTCCGCACTGCTCAACTGAATGGCTACCTCCGTGATATCCACATCCTCATTCTCACTTTTCAGCGTCTCAAAAGTAGTCTTCTGATTCTGCATACGATTCTTAATCAATGTCAGCTTACTGCTTCTTGTACCGCAATTAGTAATACAAAGATTAGCATCGTCCAGATATCCCTGAAAGGTGGTAATTCCCTGTTCAAACAGCTTCTGACACTTATCCTTGGCAAGAGTAAGCGCCTTGTTTGCAGCGTCCAGCTGAGTCTGCAATGTCGCTGCATCAGTTCCGGAGGCTGTCTTTAACAGCTGCTCCAAATTTGCCTTTACTTCCTCTAAATCAAGCACTGACTGCATGGAGCTTACCAAATCGTCCACCGTTCTACCGATACCGTGCTGAAAACATTCGTCCGCCGTAGAATTCACGCGGATTGTCTGATTAAAGCCCACATCATATTCAATATCCTGCCTTTCAGCATTGCCGGTGGTATAGCCCTCATTATAGACAACCCCATCTGCCTCGCACCTGAAATAATGCTCAGGTCTTAAGTCTCCCTTTGTCCAATGCTCCTTCTGATAGGTCACTCTGATTTCCGCCTCGTTGGAAACGGTTGACACATCATCCTTTAAAGCCATAAGTGTCTCGTAGCGGTTCTTACCTAAAAGCAGCTCTCCTGTCTCCGGTACATAAATCAGGGCATCGTCATCTGCGGAAGCCGCTGCATAAGGATTCTCATAGGAATGCATCAGCTGAATCTCATCGCTAACGGTTGCGTCTGCGTTAACGGTAGGCCATGTCACCCACTCATAACCGCTTCCGTCTGCCTTTTTCTGCTGAAAGCTTATGGAAGGATTCCCTCCCGCAGTGCAGTCATCATATGCCAGACGAATACGATATGCCTCCACTGATGAGATTTTTTCCTCATTGATATCTGCCATTCCAGAAGCCGCATCATTAAAATTGCCTGAATTCAAATCCAAAAGCTTATCTGTGTTTACCTTTGTCACTGTATCTATGACGCTGCTGTCTATCTGCTCAGTGATACTATAGCTCTTTGTCTCCTCCTTACTAAAGCTTAAGGAGGTATCAGTACGATAGCCCGTAAAAACATATCTTCCCGCATAATCCGCATCGCCTGTACTGTAAACCTCTTCGCCAAGCGCCTTTAGCTGCTCTAAAATAATCTCACGGTCCGTAGTTTTTAAATCCCCGTTAGCACCTTTTGTACACTGTCCTATCATGTTAGTCATAATCTGTGACAGATTTTTAAGTGCGTCCTCGGTAACGCTCAGCCAGCTCTCCGCATCAGGAATATTCTTGCTGTAATACTGCGTCACCTCTGTCACGCTGCTCCTTAGACGAAGGGCTCTAATCGCCACCACCGGGTCATCTGACGGACGATTTACCTTCTTCTGTGTGGACATTTGATTGCTCAGCTTGTCCTGATATAGCTTATTGGTATTAATGTTCGCCAGATTATTTTTCTGCATGATTTTATTTGTAATTCTCACAGGTCATTCCACCTTTCCTAGACTCCCGTCTCCAAAATCAATCTGTCATAAATTTCCGTCAGTGTCTGAATCATTTTGGACGCCAGATTATACCCATTCTGATATTTTACCAAATTCACTGCTTCCTCGTCCTCGTCCACACCGGAAATAGATATTCTCTGCATATCAATAGTTCCTGCAATATCATGAAAGCTCTGATAAAAAATATTGGCGCGCTCCGCATTTAATGCCACATCAGACAGAACACACTGTAAAAACTCGGAAGCCGAACAGCCCCTGAAGCTCATCTTGTTCTTGTCATTTACCATATCCTTTAAGGCATGCAGCAAATCGCTCTGCTCTACACCATCTCCCTGACTGAACTTATTGGCTAGCAGTCCCGGATCCAGCTCCATGGCAGCCAGTACACTAAAATTCCTTGCTGTCATTCGATAGTAGCTGTCATCACCCGTAGCTACCGTCATCGACGCTTCCTTTTTAGCCTTCTCTAAGGCAGCCGCCTCAGACATGGCAGGGTCTGCAGCCATATATTCCGTCTTAAGCTCCTCCACCCTCCGGCTGTATTCCTCATAGGTGAAGGTATCATAGCGTGTACCCTCCGGAAAATCAAACTGCTCATCGGCAGTTGCCCAATCTCCGGTAAACATCATGGCACCGGGATTATTATTGGAATCATACCCTGAGGTCAAAATATCGTTAAACTTCTGTGAAAAGGTTCTCAGCCATTCATTCATCTGATTCATATAATAGGGAATTCCCTGATAGCTTAAGCTGTCTCCAATGCTTGCCGCCTTTCCCACCCTGTCATTTGTCAGTCTCAGCGCATTCTTGCTTTTATCCGAAAGGATAAAGGTATAACTGTAAACAGGATTACCGTCATCATCATAGGTACAGTTGTATTCCCATGAATCATAGTAAAATTCCTGATTTCCCAGATTAATAATTCCCCCCTGATCTGACAGATTACACTTATTTAAATCCTTCAAATAATGCTTTGTCACCTGAATGGTTACTGTATCCTGTGTATCGCCGTTAATGGTTCCTACCGCTGTCACCTGCCCGGTAAAATTCTCCCCATTATTGCCATCGCGCATCTGTACAAGACCCCGGAGCGCTCCGCCCATGGAGGCATTATATAAATTGAAGCGTTGACCGTCCTCCCAATATATCTCATAAAGGCCGTCAATATCCGTCTGATTCACCTTTTCATAGGAGGTTCTTGCCACACATTCAAGTCCTCGGTACTCGCTGCCGTCCACAAGAATCTGTCCTCCGGCAATCTTTACCATAAAGCGGTTACCGCCCGTCTCCCTGTCCGGATTATTGGAATCCGTAATAGGCGTCTCCTTCACCTCGACATCCACTATCTGCGACAGCTGATCTATCAAAAGTGTTCTCCTGTCTCGCAGCTCATTGGCATTTACACCGGAAAGCTCAATGGTGTTAATCTGCTTATTCAGAGTTGCAATCTCACCTGCCAGGGAATTAAGCTCGTCTACCTTTAGCTTAATCTCCTGATTCACATCCTTCTGCAGCGATTCCATGTTGCCTGCAAGCCCGTTAAAATATTCTGCCAAGGCCCCCGCGTAGCCCACAAACTGTGATTTGGCAGTGGCACTGTCAGGAGTCTTTAAAAGCTCCTCCATGCCCGTAATCATAAACTGGTCAAATATGGTCTTGAAGCCCGCATTCTTACCATTATCGTCAAAGTAGGTCTCTACCTGCTTCATATAATACTGTTTAATACTGTACTCCCCTACTTTTGCATTGTTATCCCAATACCTTCCATCGTAGAACTCATCTCTGACACGCTCTATGGCAAGGGTATCAACACCGGCACCGGCACAGCCGTAGGTTTGGAAAATCTGCAGGGCATTTGCTGCCTGCTGTACCACCTGCTGCCTGCTGTAGCCTTCCGTCTGCACATTGGCAATATTGTTGGAGGTGGTATTCAGTGCGGCATTACTTGCCAGCAAACCCGTATATGCAATATTCAGTCCGAAAAATTGTGACGGCATGTTACTTCTCCTCCTTTAGCGTTGTTCATTACATACCCAGCGTATTGATAATATGCTCTATCATTTCACTGACTACATTGATATATCGGCTGGACGCATTATATGCATTCTGAAACTTTATCATATTGGACAGTTCCTCGTCCGTGGATACTCCCACCACCTGCTCCCTTGCACTATAGGTGGCCTCCACCGTGCCCAGCTGGTTCTCATAAATGTTGCGGAACACATAACCCGAATTGGCCACCTGCGCCACCAAATCCCCATAATAATCTACAAAGGTCGTCCTTTTCTGTACATTGGGATTCAGGGTGTACGCTTCCTCCGTAAAGGCATTTTTTAGAGCTTCTGCGGTGGCGATATCCTCAGAGCCGTCCGGCAGCCTGAAGCCCAGCTTTGAAGGTTTCTGCAACAGCTCAGGGTCAATCTGCAAATTGTTAATAGAATACAGACTGTCCTGATTGGCAGAATCCTCCTCATTGTAAACCCAGTATTCTGTCGTATTGCCGTCTGCATCTGTCGCCTGCACCTTCCTATAAGCATCTGTGGTGATTTTGGCAAAAATCTGAATGGGGCTTCCATCGTCATTGCGAAGATATCCTCCCTCGTCCACCTGACAGTATCTTACGCCCTCCAGCCTCGTGCCGTCTGACAGTACCAAATCTCCCTTGGTCACGCCGGAAGCCTCCGCCAAAATATCGTTGATTTTACTCACCACATTGTGAATCATCTGGTCGAATTCTGCCTGTACATTCATGATAACCGATTGGGATACTGCATCATAATCCCCTGTAATATCGGTGTAATCCGCTCTATGGTCGCCTCGTGCCAAAAGCATGGCCTTAAGACCGCCTACGTCCGTTCCCAAGTCAGAGGATATTTCTATAGATAAATCAAATACCTCAGCGCCATCGATATTATAGCTTTTTGTGCCGTCGTTCCTAATCACATAGGAGGCGTTCTGCGGCCAGTAGGGAGTATAAAAGCCTGTAGTCTCGTCCACCTGAAGGCCGATTTCATAGCAGGTACTGCCCTTTACAAAATCCACGCCCTCAATCTTAACGGACACATTTCCGTACATATCCTCTTCCCAGCTCATATTGGTAAGCTCGGCAAGCTCATCCAAAATCTGATTTCTTGTATCCCTTAAGTCGTTGGCATGCTCAATACCGCCGCTTTCAATAGCTCTTATCTGGTCATTTAACACCAAAAGCTGATTCCCGTATTTATTAATCTTATCTACCTGATTCTTAATCTGTATATTTAAATTATTCTGATAGGAGGAGAGACCCGAATACACCGCATGGGCGCGCTCTACAAACTCAGAGGCACGCTGTACCAAAAGCCCCTGGGTCACGGAGCTTGCCGGGTCCTTGGTAAGCTCCTGTACCGCAGTCCAAAAATCCGTCATAGTAGTCTGGAATGCCTCACCGTTCAGCTCACCCAGCTGACTTTCCACCTCTTCCATAACCTCTGTGGATACCTCATAAAACATACTGCGCCCCGATTCCTTGCGGTATGTCTTATCAAGAAAAAAATCTCTCACTTGTTTTACTCTGGAATAAACGACACCCAAGCCTGTCTGCTGATAAGAAATCGCAGAATTCATCTTGGACAAAGTTATGTAACGCTTATCCGACTGCTGTACCTGTTGTCTGGTATAGCCCTTCGTATCCACGTTAGAAAGATTATGCGCTGTTGTATTCAGCGCATTCTGACCTGTCTGTAATCCTGATGCTCCTATATATAAACTACCCATAAGTGGCATAATATTCACCTCTACATCTCACAAGGAAGTGCGCTCGGCGTTTGTTCCTACAGGCTACTGCTTTGTATCAAAGCCCCTGCTTACCACACCCATGGTATCACCGACATTGTAGGCACCCCTGTTGTAATTTGCAGTCTCAGGTGCCGCCTTTGTCGCCTGAAGAAGATTCATCTCAAACTCCACCATTTCAAGCGCGTTGTTCAGTAATTCTCTATTCTGCTCATTCGATCTTTTCAATCCATGCACTGCTGCATGCAGCCTGTCGTGAGCCTTGGCTAATGCCTGCTGCTCCGCAGGTCTTCCGTTTAGCATTGCAATCAGATTTGCGAGCTTCAGCGTTTCAACATCCTTGTTCAACACATTGGCTATATCAGCAGTAATCTCAATTCTCTGCTTCTCCAGATGACTGATTCTGCTTACCAGTACCTGCTCCTCATCCGTGATTTTCTGCAGGTTTTCCAAACTGCCGCTTACGATAATCGGCGTCTTTTCCTGAGATAAGCCTAGTAGCACCTCATATTCACTGCTTTCCTTATCCAGTATCTCTATCAGGTTCTCCATTAAGCTTGCCACTTAGCTTACCTCATTTCCTCATACTTCTTTAATAATTTATCCGCAAAGCTCTCGTTGTCCACCGTGTAGGTACCGTCCTGAATCCTTGCCTTGATGGGAGCCGTCAGCTCTTCCCGGATATCAGGGCTTCCTGCCACAGCTGCCTTTGCCGTCTGTATGTCCTTGCCAAAGCTGCTAATCTGCAGTTTATCTGTCTGAGATGCCTTTCCTGCCTTCTGGCTTCGGTTCACCTTCTGAGATTGATAAAGCTGCTGTACCTGTGTATAAGCTTCAATACGCATTGTGACTCCTCCTTTCTCATCACTGTCTACTATGTTTATCGGCGGCTTCCCCGAATACTTTAGACCAAAATTCAAAAAAGTTGCGGCAAACGCCGCAACCTTAACCATTGCCTCTCATTGCATAATCTGAAATTCATCAAACTTCTCACAGGTCATAAGCCCCGACATCACACAGGCACCGGCGGCACCCGTCCTTAGTATCTCCGGATATTTATCCGCAGTGATTCCTCCCACCCCAAAGACCGGTAAGGCTGTTGCCTTGCAAACCTGCCGTAAAAACTCAAGTCCCTTGGGAGGAAGTCCCGCCTTGCAGTCTGTGGCGAAGATATGTCCTGCCTGTATATAGGTAGCACAGGTACCGGTAAGCTCCAATGCCTCCTTGGGGGAATGTAAGGACACTCCCACACGTTCAAAGCCACCAAGCGCCTCCTTGTGCTGCATAAAGCCTGCAAAGGACAGATGAACTCCCTTGCAGCCAATGCTTTCCGCCACCTCTATAGTGCCTTCTCCCCTATTCAGATTTAATGGCGTACCGTATTTTTCACAGATTTTCAGGGATTCCCTTGCCAATGCCTCATACTCCGAATAGGACAAATCCTTTTCCCTTAAAACAATGGCATACGGGTGCAGGGCGGCAAGCCTTTCAATTCTTTCAAGGAAATCTCCCTCACACAGCAATCTGTTTGTCACACAAATTAGCATGCCGCGCCTTCCTTTCTAGCCTGCATAAATATAATCGGAAAATACAGGCTGCAAGCCCTGATTGATAATCGCCTGACGCACCTGCTCCACACTGCGTCCGTCATCAATAATAAACTGAGGGTCTCCCTTTGATTGCTCGTTTTCAATATGCTCTCCGATTCCCGTGGACACGCCCGCGGAGATTTTTGTGGCGGCAATTTTGATAATGCCGTCTCGAAAGCCCGCCCGCTCTCTGGTGGAAATGGTAATGCTGGCAAAGGGCATAAACAGACGATAGGCACATACTATCTGCAAAAGCTGCGTCTCATGCACGTCCTTAGGATTAATTTTATCATTGTTAATAATGGGCCGCAGTCTAGGACAGGAAAAGGCAATCTCCGCATGAGGGTATTTTTTCTGCAGCAAATAAGCATGCATTCCCGTGGCAAAGGCATCCTTTCTGAAATCGTCCAAGCCAAGCAGCGCTCCGAAGCCCACGCCCCGCATGCCGCCCAAAATAGCCCGCTCCTGCGCATTAAGCCGATAGGGAAAGATACGCTTATGACCGCCCAGATGCAGCGTTTCGTATTTGTCAGGGTTATAGGTCTCCTGAAACACTGTCACATAGTCTACGCCGCATTCATGCAGATAGCTATATTCATCAGAATTTAAGGGATAAATCTCCACGCCTATGACTGTGAAATATTTGCGGGCAATTTTACATGCCTCACCGATATATTCCACCGGTGACATTAACCTGCTTTCCCCCGTGAGAATCAATATCTCCTTTAAGCCTGATGCAGCAATAGCCGCCATCTCCTGCTCTACCTCGGAGAGCTCAAGCTTCCCCCTGCGTATTTGATTATGGCAGTTAAAGCCACAGTAAACACAGTAATTTTCACAGTAATTGGCAATATAACAGGGAGTAAACATCATAACGGAATTCCCAAAATGCTTTTCCTTTTCCTCTTTGGCACGGACAGCCATCTGCTCTACATAAGGCTGCGCCGCCGGAGAAAGCAGCGCTGCAAAATCCTCCGGCAGGAGATTATCCTTCGCAAGAGCACGCTCTACATGAGCCGCCGTATACTTATGCTCATCATAGCTGCGGAAGCATTCCAAGACCCGCTCCATAATATCACCGGAGACAATCTCCATTCCCTCCTGATATTCCATGTGATTTGTTTCCCTTGTTATGTACTTTGCATTGATTACATCAGACATAATCTTCCTCCCTAGTCTGCCAAAAAGCCTGTAAGCGGTGAGGACGCACTGGCCTGCTCCAGCACCCGTCCCATACCGGACAGATAAGTGCTGCGCCCGGCTTCAATGGCTTTACGAAAGGCGCCTGCCATAGCAGGAATATCCCCTGCGGTAGCAATCGCTGTATTTGCCATAACAGCTGCACAGCCAAGCTCCATAGCCTCACATGCCTGACTGGGCTTTCCGATGCCTGCGTCCACAATAACAGGCAAATCAATCTCTTCTATCAGGATTTTGATAAATTCCCGAGTGAGAAGTCCTTTATTGGTGCCGATAGGCGCACCAAGAGGCATGATTGCCGCAGCTCCTGCCTCTGCCAAGGCTCTTGCAACATTTAAATCAGGATACATATAGGGAAGCACCACAAAGCCCTCCCCTGCAAGAATCTCCGTTGCCTTTATGGTCTCGTAATTGTCCGGCAATAAATACTTGGAGTCATGAATGCACTCAATCTTTATGAAGTCTCCGCACCCTACCTCCCTCGCCAGTCTGGCAATACGGACAGCCTCCTCAGCATTGCGGGCACCGGAGGTATTGGGAAGAAGGGTAACCCCCTCCGGTATGTAATCCAAAATATTGTCAATGCTTCCCAGCGTTGCACGGCGCAGCGCCAAGGTTACTATCTGCGCACCGGCATGCTCAACAGCAGCCCTGATAAGGTCAAGGGAATATTTCCCCGAGCCTAAAATAAATCTTGAGGTAAATTCATGTCCTCCTAAAACAAATTTATCTTTCATTTTCCTTCCTCCATTCAAAAACACGCCCTCTCCGCAGCCCAGCACATTTCGTCACTGCAAATCCGGTATTTAACCTTAAGCCTCCTCCACACCCATAAGCAGCCGCACCGCCATATTTGCCTGATGTCCGGCACAGATTATCACCCGGGGCGCCATAATACCTGTGGCAGCCTCCGAAAGCCCGTCACCGCACACATAGAGTCTCGACATTCTGCGTCTCGTAAGGATTTCATTGGAAGAGCCTATGCCTGCCATGCCGGAGCCACACACAAGCTTCACTCCGGCGCACTCACCAAGCAACGTGGACACAAGCATTGCCTTGCTTTCCGGATTGTCAAAGGCTTCACAAACCACGTCACACCCGCCAAACAGGCTGGCAGCGTTCTGCTCGTCTACACGGACAGTGTGAAATTCCACTGTAATAAAGGGATTTATCTGCAAAAGCTGCTCTGCCGTTGCCTCAGTCTTGTATTTCCCAAGCTGTGAAACAAAATAATTCTGCCTATTGAGATTACCGGGCTCTACCACATCAAAATCTGCCAACACCAAATGCCCTACTCCCATGCGCGCCAGCATTGCTGCAATATTGGAGCCAAGCCCGCCAAGTCCGGCAATGCCCACTATTGACCTTTTCATTCTCTCATGTACACCGGGAGAATGGCGCGCTGCCATCTTCTGCTGTAGCATTTCTTCATATTCCTGCATATCAGCCTCCCCCCACAAAGCATACGATTTCTACCCTATCACAATCCGACAGCATAAAGGTTTCATATTGCGCCTTAGGTACAATGACTTCATTGACCTCCACCGCAATTCGGTTAGGCTGATAATTTTGCTGCTCCAGCAAAGCCATTACCGTCAAGGGCGCTTCCACCCTTATCTGTTCACCATTTACCTGCATTTCCACATCTCCCTCGTTAAAGTAATTATTATCCATCATGCTTTCCTGTCAGACAAAAAAAGACCACGACATAGAAGTCATGGTCGCATACTATCCTCTGTTATCCATTGGGGATTGTAAACGCCTCGAAGCTCCCTACGTCGGCACTAACCGGACAGGTTCAATGAGTAAGGAGGCATTCACTCCACTCTCAGCCGCTTGCCGCGGCTCCCCAGTTCAAGAACAAGATATTTTATTGTCTTTCGGGTGTATTATACGGCGGCTGCAGTCAGGTTGTCAATTCTTTTTAGCAATTTCCCTCTCGTGCATTCTTCGTGCCAGATAAACCGCCGGTGTATCCAACAAACTGGTAAACACATATATCACATAGCTCGACAGGAAAATGGAACACAGCGTGGACGCATCATAGGTTCCCCAAAATGCAAACAGTGTAAAGAGCAGCGTATTTACAATCTGACTAATCAGGGTAGAACCGTTATTGCGCAGCCATAGAAAGCTTCGCCTGTCTCCAAAGCGCTTTTCCGTAAAAGCCCACCATTTATGATAAAGCCATACATCAAACAGCTGACTGACGGCATACACCACCAGTGAAGCACTAATCATTCTCGGTGTATTGGAAAAGACTGCTGAAACTGCCCCCATCATAGTATCATTCTCACTGGGAATATACAAAAGCCAGCTCTGAGTAAGTAAAAGGAAAAACAAAGAGGTAAACACTCCCAGAAATACTGCCCTATTTGCCGCCTGCTTTCCTTCACACTCCGACAGAATATCGGTAATCAAAAAGGTCGCCGCAAAGAGAACATTGCCCAGCGTCTGCTCCATACCAAAGGCATTGATTAGAAGCACCACCTCTATGTTTGCCAAAATAGTTGCCACCGCCGACATGCAGTAAAGTCCTGTTTTCCCAAAAAATCTATAGCTGACAAGCACCATTCCGAAAATGAACAATACCGAGCCTGCCAATAGCATTTCATTTATCATAATCATCACGTTCCTTTCTCAATCACCCACACCAAAATCCGTATTATGCATTAGGATATCCACCCTCTCATTCTCCCGATAAAGAGGATAAAGACCTTCTGCAAAGGTCCTGATAACCTCTCTGTCCGGCGAAACGAAGGAGGTGTTTTCACACATGATATTAATGCAGATACGCTGAAAATATTTCAGCCCCAGCTCAATATCCCGTTTCATGCTCTCTAAGCTCTGTCCGGCAATGCCAAACAGAAAATTCGCCTCGTCAAAATGCCTGCTTATAAGGGCAGGGTTTTGCTCTCCAATGCCCTTTTTCAGTACCTTCTCCCGAAAATCATAATCAAAGGTTTCCAACCCCAGCTTCAGCTTTAAATCAAGGTCTGAGAATCTCTCACGCAGTGCCGGTATTTTATCCCGATAGAGATAATGGGCTTCAAAATGGAGCGTTCTAATGTTCTTTTCGTGACAGACAGCTTGGATAAATGCAAGGGTATCCTGATCCAGCTCAAACACCGAGCCTGAATTAATCACCTCCAAATCACCATACTTACCTGTCACCTTCTTAAGCACGGTCTTATTTAACGCAAAATTCTCCTGAGGGTTCTTGCAGCTGTCGCTATAATAATCACAAAAGGTACACCTCTTGTATACGCAGCCACTGCCCCGCAGGAGAACAATCTCACGTTTATTCTTTTCTTCAATAACACTGTATCTTTCCATACTCAATTTCGGCATAGTATGCCCATGCCTTTACTCCCTAGTTTTGATTGGGCGCCGCCCTGTTACAGGTCTGCCCCGGCAGGATGGTTTCGAACTGCCGTTACTTTACTGTTATATATAAACACATATTTCTACACCTGTCAACATTTAGCAATACATCAAATATTCAGTACAATAAATCATTTTCCTTGTTCAGAAATAAGAGTAAAATCGGTTATACGGTAGAAAAATAAAGGAGATGACAAATATGGCATTCTTATTAAATTACACCCGCGAGCCCATTGACGAGGTGATTTATGACCCTAAATTAGCATATAGCATGCACTTGGCTATCAGTGAAACAAACGATAATTTTCAGGCGCTGAACCATAACTCAGGCGTATTGTTTGCAAAGGCAACCGAAAATGAAGATGGTTCACTGAATTCCAAAAGCATAAAAAATCCTTGTATCTTTCCCTTAAAGGATGGTTCCTTCGGTGTTGCCGCCGTCCGCATATGCGGTGACGGGGAAGATGATGAAGAGAGCAAAGGAAGCATTCTGATTTTTACCACATCAGATTTCTTAGTGTATACAGAGGAAGGCCTGTTACCTTTGGATAAGGAATATGTGGAAGAGGTATTCTGCTCTTACTCTGAGGAGAAGAACAGCTGCCTCATTACATGGAAAAACAGGGCAGATAAATGGTTCCGTACAGAGATCAGCGATATTACCTCCCTGACAGTCTCTTCTCAACCTGTGGAAGCAGCCCCTGTCAAGGCACCCACAATCACAACGGATATTGAAGGAGCCATTCCTCACAATATTATAGAAATACCTGCCCAAACGGCTGAGCGGCTTCGGAAAAAGCTTCTGACTCCCGTTAATGTAGGGGTAAGCTTCCCCTCGCAGATAAAGGCTTCCAATGCCAAGGAGCTTAAGCAGTATAAGGCTGTGGCAGCATACAGTGACGGCACCACCGCAGAGAAATCCGTGGATTGGGATTTGACACAGGTGGATTTTGACAACAAGGGAACCTATCAGCTAAAAGGTAAGGTACACCAGCCGCATTTTGCATTCCCCGTAGCCTTTAACAGAGCAGACCCCTGCGTGGCAAGATGGAACAATAAATACTACTTTATTGCAACCAACGATGCCGACGACAATCATACCTTATACATAAGAGAGGCAGACACACTGACCGGACTTACCGATGCAGGGGAAATTCTTCTTTTGGATTCCCAGACCTATGAGGGAATCGGCGGTCTGCTGTGGGCGCCTGAATTTCATGAAATTAACGGCAGACTATATATCTTCCATGCCGCAACACCCGGTGAATTTTTCTGGGAGGAAAGCCACATAATGGAGCTTAAGGAGGGTGGAAATCCTGCCAACCGGGCAGACTGGTCTGCGCCAAAAAGAGTTGTCAGAAAGGATGGCAGTGATATCTGCGAAGCAGGTAAGGAGATTACCCTTGACATGACCTGCTTTGAATGGGAGAACGAGTACTATGTTGTCTGGTCTCAGAGACAATTCCTTCCCAAGGACTTAGGAGCATGGCTATATATTGCCAAGCTGAATCCCAACGAGCCTTGGAAGCTCTTAACCGACCCCGTTATTTTGTCCAAGCCGGACTACGGTTGGGCGAATAACCATACCTTTGTGGACGAAGGACCCTACGCATTAATCCGCGGGAACACCTTATACCTTACCTTCTCCAGTGCAGCAGTGGATACCTCCTATGTGGTAGGCTATCTTTGCATTGAAAAGGGCATGGATTTGTTAAAGCGTGAGAATTGGAGAAAGAATAATTATCCGATTTTGACCGCCAGAAGCGTTTCGGGAGAATTCGGTACCGGTCACAATGCCTATGTGATAGATGAGGACGGAACTGTTTGGAATACCTATCATGCAAGACCCGGCGTGAAGGGTGTTCGAAGCAGCGGTATCCGAAGAGTACATTTCGATATAGATGGTGCTCCTATACTGGATTTAACGGAGGATTTGGACTTAGCAGAGCAATATAAGGATTTACAGACTACATTAATTGTTGAATAGCCCGAACAAGCAGCCCGTGCAATGCCTATAAGAAAATCGGCATTGCATGGGCTGCTTTACGGTCATCAGGCTTTCCACTTTTCTAATGTGTCCCTCAAAACGCTGACATCTACCGGCTTCGAGATATGGTCGTTCATCCCCGCCTCTAATGCATTCTTCACGTCCTCGGCAAAAGCGTTGGCTGTCATGGCTATAATGGGAATCTTCTCAGCATCCTGATGCCCACAGCTTCGGATTGACTTTGTCGCCTCATATCCATTCATCACGGGCATCTGTATATCCATCAAAATCATGGAATAATGCCCTGCCTCCGACTCCTTAAAAAGCTCCAGCGCTTCCATGCCGTTTATCGCCCTCTCACATTTTGCCCCCAGCATAATAAGCATCTCGGAAACAATTTCTGCATTCAAATCATTATCCTCCGCTGCTAAAATCAGCATTCCCTCTAAGGGTCTGTCCGAAAATGAGGGACATACCTTTTCTTCCCCAGCAGCCTCCTCGCCATGAGCTGCCCTCACAGATTCGGGCTGACCGTTGCTGCTCTGCTTAGGTACTGCCAGCTCCAGCTCAACGATAAACGTACTTCCCTTTCCGGGCTGACTCTTCACCGTAATCGTACCGCCCATTAAATCTACAATATTCTTGGTAATAGCCATACCAAGGCCTGTTCCCTGAATTGTATTAGTCACAGAATTAATCTCTCTGGCAAAGGGGTCAAATATTGTTTTCAGAAATTCTTCGCTTATACCGATGCCGTTATCCTTAACCACAAAGCGTAAACACACAGGACTGACCGATGCCCGCTCCAGCCTTTGAACCAAAAACTCAATCTTCCCACCCTTTGGCGTATACTTAACAGCATTGGACAACAAATTCAACAGCATTTGATTAATGCGCAGCTTATCCCCCAAAAGCATCTCCGGAATCTCGCCTTGAACTCGAATCTCCATGGTATGCTCCTTAGCTCTTGCCTCCGGCTGTATAATGTCCTCCAGCTCCTCTAACAGCTCTGCCATACTAAATTCCGCAATATTGAGAGTCGTCTTTCCGCTTTCAATTTTGCTCATGTCCAACACATCATTAATTAAATTCATTAGATGATGCCCTGAGGCAACAATCTTTTGAGTATATAAGCGTACCTTGTCCGGCTTATCAGCCTCTTTTTCAAGTAGCATTGCAAAGCCCACAATGGCATTCATGGGCGTACGAATATCATGAGACATATTGGACAAAAAATTACTTTTTGCCTGATTGGCAATGTTTGCCGCCTCCAACGCATTATTTAGGGCCTCATTCATCTGCCGCTCCACAGTGCGGTCAGAGAGTGTAAGAAGAAATCTCTCCTCTCCCTGAATGTTTACATGATAAAGATGCTCTTTGTACCAGCGCCGCTCCCCGGTCTTACAATGCCTTACCTCTCTATCAGTCTGCCATGTACTGTTCTCTTTTACCGAAGCGAAATTTTCCTGCGTAAAAGTGACCTTGTTATCTCCCGATGCAAGCAGCATTTTTCGTGCGTCCGCAGCAATCACTTCTCTGTCAACACCCAAAATACGCTCCAGATTAGGACTGATATAATCTGCCCTGAAGGTTTTGGGTGAGAACAATATAAAAACATCATCAGTGTTCTGCGTCAGGACACTGAACAGCCATTCCATATAGCCTAGCTCCTTTGTCTTTTCCGACAGGAGCCTCATGCGCTGCTTTCTGCTTCTGAGCATCAGAAAAACAACACAGACAACAAACAGAAGTATCAGCTCAACCTCCAGCTGGATTCCCGCTGCACTGGCGTTACTGAGCATCTTGCCCGTTACTGCGGCCGGAAAGGTCTGCACCAGCATCCAATCATTCCCAGGCAGCTTTGTGACGCATGTGATACAGTAGCCATTCTTGCCCTGATAGATAAAGCTATTGGATTCTTTATTCTGAATTGCTTCTGAAAATGCGTTATATGTCTCCTCGCTAATATACTCTGTGCACTGTAATGACTCCAAAAGATTTTCAGGTTCTCCAAAGGGAGTGGAGCCGGAAACCACTCTGCCGTCAGACAGGCATAAAAAGGTACTCGCCTGCTCGCCGAAATAAACGGTAGTTATAATATCCTTCATCTGCTTCTCTCTGTAATGTCCTGTCAGCAGCCCGATAACCTTCCCTTTATATCGCAGTGGTTGGTAAAATACCACAAAATTTTCATCTGCAATTCGGGAATCAAACACGATATTCATGCCTGAATTGCCCTGTATACCATCCCTAAAATAGGCTCTATCCGAGACATCAATTCTTCTGCCGTCTCCATTGATATCCCAACCCTCTGCATTTACAAAATCTATGTAATCAAATGGTGCCTTCTCTGCCAGCTGATTCAGCATTTCAAAGTCTATTTCGGAATTGTCCATAATATCACCGTACAGACTGGCTATTACCTCCAGGCTATTCTGTGCGGATAACAGCACATCATCAATTCGTTTTGCCGTCTGAAGTGCTGCCTCCTCCACATACTCCGTATTCTGCGCAATAATTCTTTGCTTGTTGGTATTTACAAAAACACCAAATGCTATAAAAATAATTGCCAGCAGAATACCGGCAGGAATAACATTTATGAAAAGGTTTTTATTACTCCCCATAGCTTTTTCCCCCATTTATCCTCAAAATACCAGCTTCCGATATCGGTTAATACATGCCAAGAGCTCCTGCCTCCGCGGTCTTGCCAGTGAGGTGCGCACATCTCCATGCTCAAAAAGGCTTTCCAGCCCACCCTTATCCAGCTGCTGCTCCAGCAAATCCGCAATCTGCCCCATACTTCTGCGTCCGTCCATTAATCTGCATTCTGCCTCTTTCAAAAGCTGTGCCAAGGCTGCTGACTGCTCCGAATCCTTAAGCTGCTCCAGATAACGCAGCTCTACCATATCCTTCCCAACCAAAATTTCACTAACTCCCGTATGCTTCAGCTTCAAGCGCTCGTCCTTAACCAAAGAAATATTCTGCTTGGGAAAACGGCTGGTGCAATACGCCGGAAAAGCCTCCTTCGTCTCCCCGGCTGACGCCGCAAATTCTGCTGCAGCCTCCTTCGCCCTTTTTGTAATATCCACAGGTACATACTCCTTCATCTGCACTACCCTGTCTGCCACATAGAAATAAGAGCCTGAGCTTCCCGCCACAATGACAGACGAGATTCCCAAATCCTCATACAGGCTTCTCACCCGTCGGATAAAGGGAGTAATTGGCTCCTCCCCCGGTGAAATCACGCTCTGCATAAGCTCGTCCCGCACCATAAAATTAGTAGCTGAGGTATCCTCATCAATCAAAAACAGCCTGCTGCCGCTCTCAATGCTTTCCATCAGATTCGCCGCCTGAGAAGTACTGCCGCTGGCATCCTGCGTGGAAAAATGCTTTGTGTCCTTTCCGTTGGGCAAATTCCCGATAAAGGGAGAAATATCCACATTGGAGATACTCCTTCCGTCCTCCGCCCTAAGCTTAAAGGCGCTCTCATCGGTAATCACCAGTTCTCTTCCGTCTCCTGTGATATGATTATAGACCCCGTCCTGCAGTGCCTGTAACACGGTGGATTTGCCGTGATAGCCTCCTCCCACAAACAATGTAATTCCTCTCTCCACTCCCATACCGGACACATTCCCTCTGTGAGGCAGATTCATAGTTACCTCCATAGATGCAGGCGACTGAAATGCTACTGCCCCTTTCATAGGCTTTTCGGATATGCCGCTTTGTCTGGGAAGCACGGAGCCGTTTGCGATAAAGGCACACAGACCCATTTCTGTCAGCCTGCCCCGAATGTATTGCTGATCCTCGCAAAGCTCTATGGCAGCCTGAAGCCCCTTCCTGTCAATATTTTTGTAAAACAGGCTCCTTTGAACGCAGTTCGGCAGAATCCGAAACAGCATTTTCTCCAACTCTCCGGCATTAATTGTTCTGCCGTTGGCAGGAAATCCCGCCTCAAAGCGCATGATAACCGCTCCCTTGTCTACTCTGCAGGCTGTCCTCTCAAGTACCTCCTGTCCGCATCGGGACACAGAAAGCAGGCCGCTCTTGCCCGAACCTTTCGCCAAAAACGCGCCCTCCTCTATCTGTTGGCCAAAAAGCCTTGTAAGATGGTCCTGCAATGTAACCCTCTTATGATAGGAGTCATAATATGCCTCAGGAAATCCCGCCTTAAGCTTGCTCACCTTTACAGAAACACGGGATGGTGCCGCAAAGGGGTCACCCTGCACATGGTCAATTGACAATACATATTCGCCAAAGTCATACTCTCCCCTTAAGTCCTTGTATGCAGGATATCCCCTATGGTCTATTTCCTTTAATTTTTGTCTCAAATCGTTTGATGATTTCATAATCCTCCTCCAATGCCAAAACCCATTTCTTCTGCTTATAGCATACTCCATGACTGTCCGTTAAGTAAATAAAAATTTTTACAGCTGTTCAAATTTCACCCCTTTTATGCTATGATAATCACAACAACACTGATAAGGAGTCCTACCATACCCTATGAATGAAAATATCCTAATTGTAGATGATGAAAAGGAAATAGCAGACCTTGTTGAGGTTTATCTGAATAATGAGGGCTACCGGGTCTTCAAATTCTATAATGCCACCGAGGCACTTAGCTGTGTAAGCAGTCAAAAGCTAAGTATGGCAATACTTGACGTTATGCTGCCGGATATGGACGGCTTTACTCTCTGCCAGAAAATCCGTGCAAATCACCTGTTTCCCATTATTATGCTGACAGCAAGAGTTGAGGATATGGATAAGATTACCGGACTTACGCTGGGTGCAGATGATTACATTACCAAGCCCTTTAACCCCTTGGAATTAATTGCCCGGGTAAAAACACAGCTGCGACGCTATACCCGCTATAATACACCTGATGCTTCCCCGCAGGAAACAGATGCCTTTGATATCCGAGGGCTTCACATTTCCCGAAGCAGCCACAAATGTATGCTCAATGGAAGAGAGCTTATGCTCACTCCCATTGAATTTAACATTCTGTGGTATCTGTGCGAGCATAAGGGCAGTGTCGTTTCCTCTGAGGAGCTTTTTGAAGCAATTTGGGGAGAAAAATATCTGGATAACAACAATACCGTAATGGCTCATATCGCAAGGCTCCGCAAGGAAATGAAGGAACCGCCGCGTCAGCCGAAATTCATAAAAACAGTCTGGGGGGTAGGCTATACCATTGAATAACAGCAGCAAAAAACACTATAGAAGTCAAATGACAAAACAAATTTTAATTCAGTATTTCTTTTCCCTGATAGGCTTCTTTTCAGGTATTGTAATATTGTTTCTTGCGGGCTATAGAATATCCTCCCTTTTTATCTGGCAGCCCTATGACCCACTGTATCAGCTGCTTCACTGGGTAAAGGAATCTATCGTTCCTGTGGGAGGAGCCATATTCCTTGTGGGCTGGTTTCTTATTACATATCACTTCATTTCAAAGCTTCTAGGCTATTTGGACGATGTTGTCACAGCCTCCAAGCAGCTGGCAGTACCCGGCTCTGATGCTATTGTCTTACCGAAAGCCATGAAAAATGTACAGGACGAGCTGAATCTTTTCAGAGAACAGGCATTTCGTAATGCTGTTCTCGCCAAGGAAGCGGAACAGCGTAAAAATGACTTAATTGTGTACCTTGCCCATGACTTAAAGACTCCATTAACCAGTGTCATAGGATATTTGTCACTGCTTAAGGACGAACCGCAGATTTCCCCTGAGCTTCGTGCCAAATACACAGGCATTGCACTGGACAAGGCTGAAAGACTGGAATACCTTATCAATGAATTCTTTGATATTACCCGATTCAATCTGACAACGCTTACCTTGGAGCCGGAGCACACCAACCTAAGCCGTATGTTAGAACAAATCGTAAGCGAATTTGAACCGATTTTAGATGAAAAGGGGTTGTACTGGCATACAGAAATCACTCCCAATGTGGAAATTCTCTGCGATAGGGATAAGATGGAGCGTGTGTTTGACAACCTTATTCGAAATGCCGTGAACTACAGCTACACTCAGAGCGAAATATCGGTTACCATGAAACCAATGGGCAACCGGGTGGAAATCTGTTTTCAAAATCACGGCAAAACTATCCCTCCCGAAAAGCTGGAGCACATTTTTGAACAATTTTTCCGTGTTGATTCCTCCCGTTCCTCTTCCACCGGAGGCTCCGGTCTGGGGCTGGCTATATCCAAAGAAATTGTTGAACTGCACGGAGGAAGTATTTATGCTGAAAGCGCCAATGAAACAAATACCTTCACCGTCAGCCTTACCCGTGCAATCCCGTAACCTGTTATGCTCGCTGTCACTCCTCCCTCTTGCCAAAACCACCTCCGTAAACATGGATATTTTTCAACTGTTCTTCAATCACTTGGAAGAACGTCCTTACAACAATTTTTATCAAAATGTCAAACAGGATGACGATTATTTGGAAGCCACAATGCAATAAACAGATGTCTTCCAAGCACAGTAATCTGCCTACACGGCGGTATTTCTGACTATTTCAAGTCGTAGAAATACCGCTGATACTGTGTTTTTATTTATGTTTAAAAGAACTTTTTCCCCGTATACCCCCTGGTGAGTGCCATTGTAACATGGACGTTTTGGGAATCGTCAAGGGAAATGTTACAAAATTGTTACAAAATGTTTTAACTATTAATTCTCTTCTTCAGTTAACTCTTATACCTTACACATTTTCTATAACAACTCCCAAACAAGAATATTTTTTTAAAACCAAGCGTTTTTGCCCTTCCATTTCCACTAGTAGAACATCTTCGCTTTTTCTGATTTCGAGCACATTATCAAACTCTCCTGCAAAAATGGTGTTGTCACTATATCTAACAGAAATACTAATTTTTTTTGCATAAGTATCAACCGTCAATGTCATTGAGAATTGGTGACTGTCCTTCATAGAGTATATAAATTTTGCTTCACCCTCTTCGCCAATGGATATTGGCTCATTTTCAAAAAATTCCAACATATCTAAATCATCAAATTTAATAAACATTACTTCGTCCTCCTACTTCGGTATAACCGTGATTACCTTACCCGTTTCATTTACTATAACAGTAACATCCGCTGTTTGATGAACAAATGTCCCTGCTGTATGTCCTGATACGGCGGTGGTATTTCTAATAGCATCCTCTATAACAGATGGAGATATGTTTCTCGGGTCTACATACTTCTGACAGAATTGATAATACTCAGGAGTTCCAACTTGTAACCCCTTTGATTCTGCAAGTGCCTCTGCTCTTCTGCTCAATTCTGCTCTAACTGATGGCGTATCTGGTGCCATTCTTTCCATGGCATGCTGGGAATATTCTCTACCATTTATAATTCCACCACCTTCTGTCATATCCCATACATCTGTACCACCCTTTAATGTACTCTCCACAGCATCATCAAATACATCTGAACTACCCTCAAAGATTTTCTCAGCCCGTTTTACAGCACCAGCTACAGACCCATCTGCCTGTTCCATGCTGTTTATGGCTTTCTT
>Ga0129312_1000041_pt1 | contig 135982 bp, 126 predicted proteins | sample O827metagenome_FD_94434 | JGI IMG/M metagenome (GOLD analysis project Ga0129312, IMG submission 94434) | Orangutan group fecal microbial communities from Wisconsin, USA - O827 metagenome | ecosystem: Host-associated > Mammals > Digestive system > Large intestine > Fecal | place: USA: Wisconsin... | reverse complement strand
TAAAGGTCGAGAATAAATTACCATACTTCAAAACGAAACCAAAACACCTCGCAACCATTGTAATTACTGGGATTGCGAGGTGTTATACGCTAATCAACTGTCAAAGATGGGATTATAGCATATTCTTCTGTTAATCACAATTCATAATCTTGACTGAGGAATTTGTTGACTTATTATTACCTGAGTTTTATAATATACTTAGTTATGCAAAGTATATGAGGTGCTTTTATGAATGATAAATATGAAAGACAGATGAAAAAGGGCGTTTTAGATATGCTTGTACTGAAATTGCTTGAATCAGAAGCTAAATATGGATATCAAATTATTCAGGAGATGAAGGAAAAAAGCGAAGAGGCTTTTCAGCTAAAGGATGGTACGCTATACCCTGTTCTCTATCGTTTGGAGGATGACGGCTTAGTCGTTAGTAAATGGAGTGAGGCAGAGGAAAAACAAGTCCCAAGAAAGTATTATGAAATCACTGATAACGGTAGACGAACCCTTGAAGAAATTCAAATGGTCTGGAAGCATATTTCAAATGGAATATCAAAAATTATGGAGGATTAGTTTTATGACGGCAAATCAATATACAAATGGCATTGTAAGAAAAATCAAGTGTGACGGCACTAAGAAAAAGGACATTAAAAAGCAATTACTGACTGATATTAATCTGCGAATTGAGCAGGGTGAAAAACTGGAGGATATTATTGCCCAGATGGGTTGCGCAAAAGAAATTGCTGAAGGTTTTAATGAAAGTATTTCACCCAAGGAAGAAAAGAAATATGTTCGAAATAAGATTTTAAAAATTTTGCTTACTATTATTCTTCTGCTTTCGTTTCTAATATGCTTTATTTATTGGCTTTCACCGAAAGTAAAAGACTTAGATAACAGTAAATACTTTAATAAGAATCAGGTGGAGTCAGCTATGCTTGATACAATAGAACTGCTAGATGAGGAAAATTATGCTTCCTTGCAGGGAAAGGCTATCTCACAGATGCAATCTATCTTAAATAAAGAGACAATGCAAGATGTGAGAAATCAGATTTCAGATAATTGGGGGAAGCGTCAAAGCTTTGGTGTAATGTATACTGGGGAGCTGCTTCAAGGCAATACACATTATGCAATAGGAGAAATTACAGTTATTTATGAAAATGTAAGTGTTACCTATCGGCTTACATTTGATAAAAACATGCAGCTGGCAGGATTATTTATACGATAAGAAGTAGCAAGCATTATGACGGCAGAAACAATTTTCTCAACAATTATGATTTTTATATGTATATAAAAGACGGAGATGATGAATAATGGGATTTTGGATTTTTATGATGTTTGCGGCTATCGCACCATTGATTCTTGAAATACTTTGATAATGTATTTCAGGGTCATATTATATTACACAGGCTTCTTCCCAAAGCTCACGAATTGCTGCACATTCCGGAGTCTCTTCCCATTGTGCCCTCCCGATTTTCATGTCTGCCTCCGTTTTTATTTATACTCTATCATACTTTTTCATTTAATACACTGTATATAGTTGAGCACATAGAAGCCTTTGAGGAGCGCATCAAGCATGGAAAGTTTAGTATGCATACTCCTCAAACGCTTTATAATATCCTCTTAGAATTCTCTTAACCCTTTAACAAAGTCATAGCCTTCAACAGTAAACTATGAGGCGCAAGCTTTGCCAGTACCTGAAAGCTCTGAATGGGCAGGCTGCAAACAGACATAGAACGCTTATGGTAGGAATCACGAAGCGCCAGTGCAACCACCTGCTTTGGCTTTACCATAGTATATTTTTTGATTGATAAGGTGGTTCCGGTCTTTTCTGCGATATCGAAAAAGGGAGTGTCTACAGGTCCCGGACATACTGCGGTAACGAAAATGCCCTTCTCACGAAGCTCCTCTCCCAAGGCTCTGGAAAAGCTTAAGACATAGGACTTGGTTGCCGCATAAACAGCAAAATCAATCTGAGGAAGAAATGCAGCACTGGAGGCAAGCTGAATGATGCGGCTGCCACGTTTCATGTAGGGAATGAGTCTGTGGGTAATATTGGTTAGTGCCTCACAGTTTAAGCGAATCATACCAAGAGCCTCTTCTCTGTCCTGTTCGGCAAAAGCTCCCATGAGACCATATCCTGCACAATTAATCAACATACAAACCTGAGCAGCTTTATCAATAATAGTGTCTTCCAAACGCTCCAGTTGTGCGTCCTTGGTAATATCCATAGCTAGAATGCGTGTAGGGTGATTTAACTCTCCTGCAAGCTCCTGAAGCTTGTCCTTACTTCTGGCAATCAGCCAAAACTCATCAATATTTGTAAAATAGTTGTCCATTTGGAGGGCAAATTCCCTGCCGATGCCGGAGGAAGCTCCGGTGATAATTATAATTTTCATATTGACCTCATTTCTGTGCCGCTATAATTTAACATTCAGGGCACTAAGTAAAGAAACATTTTTTAGCAGTCTAAGCTGCTTGTACATAGCTTTATTGTTACAACTCAGGAAAGTACTTTAAGATTTTTTCTTGTGTATGTTCCTGATTGTCTTTTTCTTAGAGCTTCTCTGTTCCTTGCTATGACCTTTGTCGTTGTAATTTGCCTTGTAGCCGTTGTTGGGGGCATTGTTATTAGTCCGCTTCTCTCCTGCAAGCCGTCTTGGGCGTATTAGGCATTTCTTGTCAAAGCCGATTAGGTCCGTACGTCCTGCCTTCGTTAGCGCCTCGTATACTAAATCATAATTCTTAGGATTGCGGTACTGGATAAGGGCGCGCTGCATTGCCTTCTCGTGGGGATTGCGGCATACATAGACGGGTTTCATATCCCTTGGGTCAAGTCCTGTATAATACATTACTGTTGATAATGTGGAGGGTGTGGGATAAAAGTCCTGCACCTGCTCCGGCATATATCCTAAGTCTCTTAAGTATTCTGCAAGCTCGATGGCTTCCTTCAGGGTAGAGCCCGGGTGCGAGCTCATCAGGTAAGGCACCAGAAACTGATTTTTGTTTAGTTCTTTGTTCAGCTTCTTATATTTTGCAACAAAGCGTTCGTATACGGCGTTCTTAGGCTTACCAAGAAGCCGCAGCACGGAATCGGAAATATGCTCCGGAGCCACCTTAAGCTGCCCGCTCACATGATGCTCCACCAGCTCCCTGAAAAAGGTGTCGTCCGGGTCTGCTAAAAGATAGTCAAAACGAATACCGGAACGGATAAAGACCTTTTTTACCCCCGGTAGAGCGCGAAGCTTCCTAAGCAGCGCCAGATAGTCGGAATGGTCGGCTTTTAAGTTCCGGCATGGCTCTGGGAAAAGGCACTGCTTATTTTTACAGACACCATGAGTGAGCTGCTTCTCGCAGGAGGGGTGTCTGAAATTGGCGGTAGGTCCTCCAACGTCATGAATATAGCCCTTGAAATCAGGCTCCTTTGTTAAAAGCCGGGCTTCCTTTAAAATGGATTCATGGCTCCGCACCTGAATGGTTCTGCCCTGATGAAAGGTCAGTGCGCAGAAGCTACAGCCTCCAAAGCAGCCTCTATTGCTAATCAGGGAAAACTTAATTTCGGAAATGGCGGGAACTCCCCCTTTTTCCTCATAGGAGGGGTGATAGGTTCGCATATAGGGGAGGTCATAAACCGCGTCCATTTCCGGCGTGGTTAGTGGTGGCTGCGGGGGATTCTGTACCACATAAACATTTTTCGGATAAGGCTCTATGAGGGGTTTGCCGGTACAAAAATCTGTATTTTGATACTGAATGGCAAAGCTTTGAGCGTACTTAGTTTTATCCGCCTTCATCTCCTCGTAGGAGGGAAGCATAATACCCTCATAAACACCGGAAATATCCTTTGTCTTGTAAACGGTACCCGGGATAAAGGAAATATCCTTCACGGAAATACCACTGTTTAAGGCATCTGCAATTTCTACAATAGACTTCTCTCCCATTCCGTAGGAAATCAAATCTGCCTGACTGTCTAACAGAACGGAGCGCTTAAAGCTGTCCGTCCAATAATCATAATGTGCCATTCTTCTTAGGCTAGCCTCAATGCCGCCAATAATAATCGGGATATCCCGATAGGTTTTGCGAATCAGATTACCATAGACAACGGTGGCATAATCGGGGCGCATACCCATTTTACCGCCGGGGGTATAGGCGTCCGTATTGCGGCGCTTTTTGGAGACAGAGTAATGATTTACACAGCTGTCCATATTGCCCGCAGCAACAAGAAAGGCAAGACGAGGCTTTCCTAAAACAGTAATGCTTTTATCATTCTTCCAGTCCGGCTGTGAAATAATTCCTACGCTGTAGCCATGTGCCTCCAGGATACGGCTGATAATGGCATGTCCGAAGGAAGGATGATCCACATAGGCATCACCGATAACATATACAAAATCAAGCTGTTCCACTCCACGGGCAAGCATATCTTCCTTGGAAATGGGTAAGAATCCATTGCTCAAAATAGTTAACCCTCTTTTCTAAAACCATAAAAATCTTCAATATAATAGTCTGCCAAAGCTTTTTTTGCCTCTCGGTCACAAACGGAGTAAGCGTCTTCAACCGCACAGACCTCCATTCCTGCATTTTTACCTGCCTGAATGCCGGGAATAATATCCTCAAACACAAGACATTCTGCGGGAGGAACTTCCAAACTATTAGCAACAGCAAGATAAATATCCGGTGCAGGTTTTCCCTTATTAACGTCACAGCCTGTCATTATGCAGGAAAAATAATCATGAAGCTTATGTACTCTTGCAACATTTTCAACCAGCTCTCTGGAATTGCTGGTGGCAATGCCAAGCCTGATATCACGTCTACGGCACTCCTTAAGGAACTCAGGAATTCCCGGTTTTAAGGGTACCTCATTCATATATTTATCCCAAGCCATCTGATTCCAGTCTGACTTCATCTTTTCAATGGAATCCGGTATAGGGAAACGCTCCTTGAAATAAACGGCAGTTTCACTAAAGCTCATACCTTCTATTTGGGATTGCAAATCATCGGGCAAAGGAATGCCGAATCTGCCCAAGTATTCAATATCAATCTCCCGCCACATCCACATAGAATCCACGAGAGAGCCGTCTAAATCAAAAATAACTGCCCTTTTACCCTGCAGCATTTTGCTTTTATCTGTTTTCATATAATAATGTTACCTCTTGCTTCGTTAATTCTCTGTATGCTCCGGGAGGAAGCGTTTCGTCCAGCGAAAGCGCCCCAAAGGAAATTCGTTTCAGGGTCAGCACCCGATTATCTACCGCCTGAAGCATTCTCTTTACCTGATGAAATTTCCCTTCATGTATGGTGAGAGTGATAAGCTTCTCTGATAGAAGCTCCACTTTTGCAGGTAGGGTCAGTCTTTTTTCGCCGATGTCAACACCCTGCTCCAAGGCTTCTGCCTGCTTTGGGGAAAGGGGCTTTTCAATTCCCACCAGATAGGTTTTGTCTACATGCTTTTTGGGCGAAAGCAGGCTGTGTGCCAGTTCTCCGTCATTGGTGAGTAAAAGAAGACCTTCTGTGTCCTTGTCAAGACGTCCCACAGGGAATAAATCCTTTTTGCGGTCAGAGCTGATGAAATCCAAAACTGTCCTACAAGTATTGTCCTGTGTTGCACTCACTACGCCCGCCGGTTTATTCATCATATAATAGACAAAGGTCTGATAATGAAGCTCCCTTCCCTGAAAGGAAACCTTGTCCCTGTTTTCATCAATTTTTTGCTCCGGTTTTGCTGCCGGCAGGGAATTGACCGTTACCAGTCCTTTGCGGATATAGTCCTTTACCTGACTGCGGCTTCCAATATTTAATTCACATAAAAATTTATCCAAACGCATGAAAAATTTGTCAACCTCATATATTAGTCAAAAGAAACGCCTACCCGAAAAATGAAAAGATTATCTGTAAAAATCCTTTATACCTTATTCTTTCTTTTGCTTACTATTTGTATTTTAACACATTCTCAGATAAGTCTCTACTATGCATTTACCGGTTTAGAGCTTTGGTATACAAAAATGATACCGGCACTGCTTCCCTTTATGATTATATCCGGTATTATGGTGCGGTTACATCTGACGGAAAGCTTTTCTACCGTGCTGTATCCTGTTGTGCGCCCATTGTTTCAGGTGTCAAAAAATGTTTGCTATGCCATGATTATGGGCTTTTTATGCGGCTTTCCCATGGGGGCAAAAACGGTGTATGACCTATATTCCAGACAAATGATAAATAAGCGGGAGGCAGAGTATCTGCTGGCCTTCTGTAATAATATCGGGCCTGTTTATTTTTGCAGCTTTGTGCTGCCCCTGTTACATAGACGACTGGTAATGCCCTATGTGTTTGGCATGTATGGTATACCTCTTTTGTATGGCTTGTTTCTTCGCTATAGCTTTTTTCGTGACCTGACAGCTCACAGCAGTCCACAGATTGAAAACAGGCACCTGAATAAAGGGAATACCGGGAAGGAATTATCAACCATAAATGCGGGCTCAGGCAGCCTCCTCTATGAAATTGACGATGCCATTCAGGGAGCCGTACAAAGCATTTTAAGCCTTGGCGGCTATATGATTTTGTTTAATCTCTTGAATCTGTTGCCCCACATATTAAATGACAATCCTGCTGTCCTGTTGGCCCCGCTCTTTGAAATTACCGGAGGAATCAGCATGTTGAAGCAAAGACTACCGTTATATACGCTGCTGCTTTTACCCTTTGGAGGCTTCTCGTGCATTGCTCAGACCTACAGCTGTATCAAAAATACATCTTTGTCTATTTGCAGCTATACCATACACAAAATTGTCCTGATGCTGTTAACGGCAGTATATTATTTTTGCTGGTTTTTATTATTCCCGAAATCCTTTATGCGTTGACGGCGTTTTTTCTTACGTCGATGATAGCTGACGCTTTGGGAAACCAGTATGATAATAAACAAAGCAATAACAATGATAAGACATATTTTCAGAAAGCTTAAAAAGCCTACCTGACCGGACTCTTCTTCCTCTGCATCTGCGTTGGCAGGGAGAAAGGTATCCGTGCCGGGGAGCTTTTTCTCTTCCTTTGCGATATCCGAAGAACTGTCAGCCTGGGGGTCGGAATTATTATCAGTTACATTTTTATCGTTCTCGGTCTGTTCCTTCTCTCCATAGCGGAAAATTTGAAGGATAGGCAATGGCTTACTCTCTGTGCAGGCATCAAAAAGATTGTAAGCACGCACAATGATATTTGCCTGTGTTCCTGATGGAATCTGTATATCCAGCGTAAAGGTATCCTGATAGGTTCCGTCTAAGGCGTTGCTTTTAGGCCAAGGCTGCAGCGGGCTGTAGGTAAGCCCTGTATCGATACTGTAGTCATAGTAAAGTAAAGGGCTGTCATAATCTGTGGCAGTAACCTGTATGGAGACAATTCCGGTCTCCTCCTCTGTACTTAAAAGCTCCAATATACACACATCAGGTGCAGTCTCGTCCTTCAGGGTGCTCTGTACCCTGTTTTTTTCATCTGCCATAGCCAGATTGGCAGTGTGTTCACTATAATCCACACCCAGAACTGAGCTTTTTAATCCAAAATATTTAGCAACGGAAAGTGCATCTGCTTTTCCGAAAGTGATTAAGTCCTCTTCATCATCGCAAAAGGGAACATCTCTGTCCTCGTCCACATGACAATGCTCAATGATTACCGCCGGTATGGAAAGGGCTGTTGACTCTCTGATAATCCCATAATAATCAGTGCCCCTGTCATTCAATTTTGTCTTAATTCCTCGTAAGAAAAGCCCCATGTCCTGCATGGTAAGCAGCTGTTCATAGCCGAACTGATAGCCATAGGCATTATAGGGAGGTGTTGCCGATATCCAAACCTCGGAGCCGAATAAATCATGGTCTAATGAAGCGTTGTAATGTATGCTGAACAGAAAATCAGCCTTTACAGCAGCGGCATATTTCGCTCTTGCTTCTATGGATAAATCAATATCCTCCGTGCGGGTCATATAGACCTCAACATTGTCGTATAGGCTAAGCTCGTCATACATTGCCTGTGCAGTAATCATAGTCATTGATTTTTCCTGAAAACCATTTTCGATGGTTCCCTCGTTTTTACCGCCGTGACCGGGGTCAATTACAATTACAACCTTTTCATTCAAGGGCTGTACCCGTGGCGCTGCAAAGACAGAAAAAACAGGCAGAACTGTTATAAGCATACCTAATAGAAGCACTGAAAATGTGTGTTGAAATATATGATATTGCTTTCGGGGTTTAAAAAATGTTATTTTTTTCTGATACATACTCATTAATATTTTCCTACCATTAATAATAAACCAGCTTTCTTTTGAAAACTGGTTTGTTGCAGGTATCTTTATGAAATGACATTTAGCTTGTCAGGGTCTTCTGTTTCGTTATCCAAATCTGTGACTTCAATGTCCTCAACGGGGTGAAGCTCATTCCGGTTGGACTGGATAATATCCTTGTATTGGTTGAGAGAGCCGATTAAGCTGTCATAGTTGGTAATTGCCGACTGCGTTGAAGAAACAATAATGTTTTCCAAATGAGCCAGCATATCGTCCATGTACTGCATGGCGGCAGCTCTTACGCTATTTGCTTCCATAGTGGCATTATCCAAAATCTCCTGCGCCTGTCTGCTTGCCATGGTAACAACCTCGTTTGCCTGTGCATATGCCTGCTGCATAATCTCATGTTCGTTAATCAACTGGTTGGTATGCACTGTGGCTTCATTAATCAAAGCTTCTGCCTTGGCGCGCGCGTCCTCCAATATGGCTTCCTTGTTGCTGATGATTTTCTGATAGCGCTTAATCTCATCGGGAGTCTTCATTCGGAGCTCCCGCAAAAGCTCATCTATCTCGTCCTTATTTACAATAATCTCAGTATTGGACATAAATTTGGGCTTACAGCTCTCGATATACTCTTCTATTTCATCAATTAATTGCTCAATTCTGCTACTCATAGAAATCTCCTTACGTTAGATGCTTTAAATTATATTTTTCATAAATCAGCTTGGCAACAAAATCAGGCACACATTGGCTGATATCGCCACCGAAGCTGGCAATTTCTTTCACGCTGGAGGAGCTTAAATAGGCATATTCCAAACTGGTAGTTAAAAAAACGGTGTCCAGTCTGCCCTCTGACAGCTTCTTGTTGGTCTGGGCAATTTGTAGCTCATATTCAAAGTCTGTAATAGCGCGTAACCCCCTGACAGCAATATGTAGATTATTCTCAGCGGCATAATTAATCAATAGACCGCTGAAGCTGTCTACCTGTACATTGGGAATATCCTTTGTAGCTTCTTTAAGTATATTAACACGTTCCTCTACAGAAAACAACGGTGTCTTTTCTTTATTATTGAGAACGCTGACAGTCAAAACATCAAAAATTTCGGCGGCTCTTTTGATAATATCCAGATGTCCATAGGTTACGGGGTCAAAGCTGCCGGGATATACTGCTCTTTTCATATGCTCACTCCTGATAATTTATTTTGTTTTGTAAAGAAACACATGCTTATTGGTCTTGTACTTTTTTTCTTTATACAGGGAATAGCCGTATTCCGCAAGGTAAGAGAAGTCAGTGTGTAAGGCGGCTTCTACAATAATCAGTGTGTCCTCTGTCACATATTTCATGCTGTGAAGAAGGCTTAGAATCCGCTTCTCATGCTCCTCCTTATAAGGAGGGTCCATAAAAATAACATCAACATGTTTTTCATAAATACTGTTTAAGCCTGCAAGGGCATCCTGCTTTAATACTATAGCACGGTCTGTGAATTTCGTAAATGACAGATTTTGTTCAATACAGGAAATTGCCTTGGGAGCATTTTCGATAAAATATGCCTTTCTTGCGCCACGGCTTAATGCCTCAATACCGATACTGCCGCTGCCACTGAACACATCCACAAAAACGCAGTCAGGGATATAGGTTTGCAGCATATTAAATAAGGTTTCCTTGATTCTGTCGGTAGTAGGTCTTGTATCCATACCCTCAGGAGTCTTCAAAGGAAGGCTGCGGGCAGTTCCTGCAATTACTCTCATGCTTGCTCCTATCTGTCCGCCTTGACGGACATTGTTATTCGATTCATTTAAGCTCGTACCTTAGTGCCCTTACCATCACGCTTTCCGGCCTTCAGGCTGTTTAATACAAGCTTTTTGTTTTTATACTCTATAGTAGTTTCTACCGCATTCTGGGTATAGTATACATTTTCGATGCTGTCTTTTTCTCCCAGCTTCATGCCGCGAACACCGATAGCACCCTTTTTCTTCTCGGGAATCTCCTCAATGGGGAAACGCAGGAAATATCCCTCCTTGGACTGGAGAATGATATTGCGTTGTTCTCGCAGGGAAACCACACTCACTACACTGTCTCCGTCCCCAAGCTTTGTGGCTGCAACGGTACGTTTTGCTACGTCAAATTCTCCACCATCCACAATCTTCATCATAGATTGAGCAGTTACAAAGATAACCTGACAGAGATTTAACTCAGTCTGTGAGGTGATGTATACAAGCTCCTCCTTCTCGGAGCTGAAATTACTTACATTGTCAATGGGAATACCCTTATCGCGGAATTTCCCAAAGGGTAAATCCAGTACCTTTATGGTATGTAGCTGTCCTGTGTTGGTAAAGAGACAAACTCTTCCTGTATTTTTGCAGGTAAATACATATTTATTTTCTGCATCGGCAGCTTCCTTGTTGCGCTCGTAGGTCGCCATATCAATGGTTTTGGCATAGCCGAAGCGGTCCATAAGGAAGACAACCTCCATTTCCTCCAATTCCTTCTCCTTGTAAACAGCCTCCTGACCATTCTCTATAACGGTCTTGCGCCTATTACCATATGCCTTCTTGATATCCTCCAGCTCGTTAATGATTACCTGTGCCATGGAATCACGCTTTTCAAGAATATCTTCATATCGGTAAATGTTTGCCATTGTCTCCTCGTGCTCGTTAATCAAAGCCTCAATTTCCAACCCAATCAGCTTATATAAACGCATTTCCAAAATGGCGTTTGCCTGCTTTTCCGTAAAGGCAAGCTGGGTTGCCATAATCTTTGATTCCTTAGAGCGGAAATTTATGCCGTCAATTTTACCTTCAACCAGACACGCCTTTGCCATAGCTCTGTCCTTGGAACCGCGCAGGATTTCAATAATGAGGTCGATGACGTTACATGCCTTAATCAGACCCTCCTGAATTTCCTTTCGCTCCAGCTCCTTTGCCAGTAAATTGGTGTATTTTCTGGTGGCTGTCTCAAACTGAAAATCAACGCTTGCCTTAATAATTTGTCTCAGGCTCATGGTCTCTGGTCTGCCATTTGCAATGGCAAGCATATTGACGCCGAAGGTATCCTCCAAGCGTGTCTTTTTGTATAGCATATTGACAAAATTCTCAGGGTCGGCATCCTTACGAAGCTCAATCACAATACGAATGCCCTCCTTGGAGGACTGGTTAGAAATATCTACAATGTCCTGCGTTTTCTTAGTCTCGGACAATGCTGCCACGTCCATTAAAAACTTGGATATGTTGGCACCAATCATAGTGTAGGGAATCTCGGTAATGACAACATTGGTCTTTCCACCCTTGGTCTTTTCAAATTCCACCTTGCCCCGCAGCTTAATCTTTCCCACACCGGTTTCATAAATATCAAGAAGCTCATCCTTGTTTATCACAATACCTCCGGTGGGAAAATCAGGACCCTTGATATAACGCATAAGCTCCTTGGTAGTAATATTTTCATCTAACAGATAAGCCTTCTCGGCTTCGATAACCTCGGACAAATTATGTGGGGGTATGCTGGTTGCCATACCTACGGCAATACCCTCGGAGCCGTTAATCAGAAGGTTGGGAATCTTTACCGGAAGAACCGAAGGCTCTTTTTCCGTCTCGTCAAAGTTAGGGATAAAATCCACTACGTCCTTATCCAAATCAGCGAGAAATGCCTCTTGGGTAATGCGCTGTAATCTTGCTTCTGTATAACGCATTGCAGCGGCACCGTCACCCTCAATATTACCGAAATTACCATGACCATCTATTAAAGGAAGCCCCTTCTTGAAATCCTGACTCATAACAACCAAGGCTTCATAAATAGAGCTGTCACCATGAGGGTGGTATTTACCCATAGTATCGCCTACAATACGGGCACTCTTACGATAGGGTCTGTCATAGCGGATACCCAGCTCGTACATATCGTACAGAGTCCTGCGTTGAACAGGCTTTAAGCCGTCTCGCACGTCCGGTAAGGCTCTGGCGATAATTACGCTCATAGCATAGTCAATATAGGATTTTTGCATTTCCTCCGAATATTCGGTTCTGATTATTCTGTCGTCCATGTTTCCTTTTATCCTGCCTTTATACTTTTCTATACATCAAGCTCAGCGTCCGTCGCATGCTCATAAATAAATGCCTTGCGGGGCGGGACCTCCGTACCCATAAGCATTTCTGTGACTTCTGAAGCCATGCGGGCATCTTCTATTTCCACCTTTTTAAGCAATCTTGCGTCAGGGTCTAATGTAGTCTCCCAAAGCTGCTGGGCGTCCATCTCACCAAGACCCTTGTATCGCTGTAGCGTAAAGGAGCCCTTATGGGTCTTGCGGTACTTTTCCAATGCCTTATCATCATAAAGGTACTCCTCTGCTCCCTTGGCAGGCATCGCCTTATACAGGGGAGGCATGGCAATATAGACATGTCCCTCAAAGATAAGCTCCGGCATAAAGCGGTAAAACAGAGTCAAAAGCAGGGTGGAAATATGAGCACCGTCCACATCGGCATCTGCCATAATAATAATCTTGTCATAGCGCAGCTTGGAAATATCAAAATCATTGCCATAGCCCTCAGAAAAACCGCAGCCAAAGGCATTAATCATGGTCTTAATTTCCGCATTTGCAAGCACCTTGTCAATACTTGCCTTTTCCACATTGAGAATCTTACCGCGAATAGGCAGAATTGCCTGATACATACGGTTTCTTGCGGTTTTGGCACTGCCACCCGCAGAATCTCCCTCAACAATAAAGATTTCACACTTAGAGGGGTCCTTGGACTCACAGTTGGCAAGCTTGCCGTTGGAATCAAAGGAGAATTTCTGCTTCGTAAGCATATTGGTTTTTGCCTTCTCCTCCGTCTTGCGGATTTTGGCAGCTTTTTCGGCACAGCCGATTATATTTTTCAGAGTTTCCAGATTCCTGTCAAAAAAGCGTACAATCTCATCACCTGTTACCTTGGAAACAACCTTCGCGGCATCCTGATTGTCCAGCTTTGTCTTAGTCTGCCCTTCAAATCGAGGGTCGGGGTGCTTGATAGATACAACTGCTGTCATACCATTTCTTACGTCTGCACCGGTAAAGTTTAAGTCCTTTTCCTTTAATATGTTAAGCTCTCTTGCGTAGGTGTTAATCACGTTTGTAAACATGGTTTTAAAGCCGGTAAGATGTGTACCGCCTTCAGAGTTGTAGATATTATTACAAAAACCAAGAACATTTTCATGGAATTCATTCACATACTGGAAGGCAACCTCGACGGAAATGCCTTCACTCTCGCCGGAAAAATAGACCACGTCATGAATAAGCTCCTTGGACTTATTCATATCCTTTATAAAGCCAACAATTCCTTCCGGTTCATGATAGGTGATAAGCTCAGGCTCCTCCTTGCGCTTATCCTCAAATACAATGGTCAGCTGTGGATTTAAATATGCAGTCTCGTGAAGCCTGCTCTTTACCTCGTCTTCTTTGAAACGCGTCTTGTCAAAAATTGTATCGTCCGGTAAAAAGTTAATGGTAGTGCCGGTTTCTTTAGTCTTACCCACAACAGGAAGCAAACCGTCTATCAAATCAATAACGGGATTTCCTCTTTCGTATTTATCTTCGTAAATGTAGCCGCTGTTTTTGACCCAAACAGTCAATCTTGTTGAGAGGGCATTTACAACGGAGGAACCAACACCGTGAAGACCACCGCTTGTCTTATAGGCGGAATTATCAAATTTACCGCCGGCATGAAGGGTGGTAAAAACCAAACGCTCAGCACTGATGCCCTTCTCGTGCATTCCCACCGGAATACCTCGTCCATTGTCTGAAACGGTTGCTGAACCGTCTGCCTCAAGGGTTACTGTTATGGTATCACAAAAGCCCGCCAAATGCTCGTCCACAGAATTGTCTACAATTTCATAAATCAAGTGGTTCAAGCCCTTGGTGGACACACTTCCGATATACATACCCGGTCTCTTACGAACTGCCTCCAAGCCCTCTAATACGGTAATGCTGGAAGCATCATAATTATTTGCCTTTGCCATTTTGATAAAACTCCTTTATTTTTTGGTTATACCGAAATCTTTTTGCAGCAGGCGAATGCCAGCGCACCCGGTCCGATATGGCAGGCAACGCTCAAGGAGAGCGGGTCTATGTGAATATCATAACCCGGAAACTGTGCAAGAATCTCCTCTTTGAATGCTAAGGCAGCCTCCTCATTGTTGGTGTGGGCAATCTGGAGCCAAATACCCTTCTCCTCCGTCAAACCGCCAAAGCGATTGATAATATCGCTTTTTATGGCATTTATCATGATGCTTTTTCCCTGCGTGGTGGTTCTTGCCTTGGCGAAAGCGTCCAGCTTATCACCCTGAATCTGCAATACAGGCTTTAGGCGAAGCATGGTACCGATAGCCGCAGCCGCCGGAGTAATTCTGCCCCCCTTTTTCAGATAATAAAGTGTATCCAACATAATGTAAATGCTGCTGTTAAACTTGTCCGCTTCCAAAAACTCCTTAATTTCTTTGGCATTCATACCTTTAGAAATTAAAAGCTTGGCGTCCATTGCAGATTGGCGCTGAGTTACGGAAATGCGCTGATTGTTGACAACCTGTACTCTTCCCTCATAATCCGCTGCCAGCATCATGGCACTTTGGCAGGAGCCGGAAAGACCGCTGCTCATAGGAATGTGTACAATTTCATCATAGTCCTTCAGAAGTTCATTCCACAGGTTCATAACAGACTCTGGGGAGGGTTGGCTTGTCCCGATATTGGCACCGCTTTCTAATCTCTTGTAAAATTTCTCCTGTGTCAGGTCAATATCCTCAAAATAGGTTTGTTCATTAATCATAAAAGGCATAGGTAGCACATAAATACCAAGCTCCTTTGCCTGCATTTGTGTAATTCCGCTGTTACTGTCTGTTACTATTGCAATATTTGCCATATTTGATAAACCGTGCCTTTCTGTTATGTCACACTATGCTTGTTAAGATTATTGTATCATTTATTTTACTGTCAGATAGTCCTAAAGTCAACACTGTTTCTTGTGACAGAGGAAAAGTGCTTCTTGAGAGCCGCATTTTTCTCTAGGGAAAGCTCCCTGTCCTCTGCAAGCAGATTGTCCACTGCTTCAGAAGCCTGCTTTAACACATCTGCATCTGTATAAATATCTCCCATTTCAAAGGAAAACTCTCCACTTTGACGAATGCCAAACAGTTCGCCCGGCCCCCGCAGCTTTAAATCTTCGGAAGCAATGAAGAAACCGTCATTGGACTTATTCAGGATTCCCAGACGTTCCATCGTTTCCTTTTTTTCGTTAGTGCTTACAAATATACAGTAGCTTTGATGCTCTCCTCTCCCAACGCGCCCTCGGAGCTGATGCAGCTGGGCAAGACCAAAACGCTCAGCGTTCTCCACCATCATAACCGTAGCATTTGGAACATTAATACCAACTTCAATTACCGTTGTGGATACAAGGACATCAATATCTCTTGCAGCAAAAGCTTCCATAATTTTGTTTTTATCCGCAGGGCGCATTTTACCGTGCAGATATGCAACCTGTATATTCGCAGGCAGAGCCGCCTTCAGCTTGCCGGTATAGTCAACAACATTTTCTAAATCCTCAAGCTCGCCCTCCTCTACCATAGGACAGATAACATATGCCTGTCTTCCCTGTGCAACCTCCTTGGCAATAAATTCGTATGCCTTGGGGCGGTAGGAGGTATTTACCACACAATTTTTAATGGGTAATCTGTTGGCGGGAAGCTCATCAATCACGGAAATATGTAAATCACCGTACATAATAATAGCAAGGGTACGGGGAATGGGTGTTGCACTCATAACCAGCACATGGGGATTCTGTCCTTTTTGTGCCAAATTTTCTCTTTGACGCACACCAAATCGGTGCTGCTCGTCTGTTACCACCAGAGCTAAGGAATGATAAACCACCTTTTCCTGAATCAGTGCATGTGTACCAATAATCAGATTGACTTCTCCCGATGCAATCCGCTCATAAGCCTCACGTTTTTCCTTGACGCTCATGGAGCCTACCAAAAGGATAGGTTTAAAAGCTAAATGATACTGTTTGGTATAGGCAGAAATACTTTCAAAGTGCTGCATTGCAAGAACCTCTGTAGGAGCCATTAGCGCACCCTGATAGCCATTTGCCGCACACATCAACAGAGCCAGCACTGCAACGATAGTCTTGCCGGAGCCCACGTCACCCTGAATCAGACGATTCATACAATAGGGACTGCCACAATCGTCACGAATCTCCTGCCATACCTTCTTCTGCCCCTTGGTAAGGGTAAAAGGAAGCTGTTCAAGAAAACGTACCGTATCAGCTGTCTCAAACATGGGATAACTGTTAGCAAGCAGTTGATTTAGCTCTCTATTCTTGCGTAAAAGTAATAAAAAGGAAAAAAACTCATCAAAAACAATTCTTTTTCTTGCCCTTTGAAGGGAAGCCTCATCTATAGGAAAATGTATGGAACAAAGAGCGTCTTGCAGGGTTACAAGGTCATACTTCCTTAAAAGCTCAGGGGGATAAAACTCTTCCTCATACTCAAAAAAAGTAAGAGCCTGCCTTACAGCCTTTTGAACAGCCTGATTGGTAAGCCCCTTTGTAAGAGCATAACGTGGCTGTAAAGCATTGGTATGCTTATGGTAGTCCTCCATGGAAAATATTTTTGGCTGTTCCATGATTTTGGCAGTACCTCTGGTCTGTATAACACCACGAAAAATATAATATCCTCCCGGTTTAAGAACTTTTTTCAGAAAAGGCATATTAAAAAAGGTAAGCTGCATGGCAGCTGAACTATCACGGACCAAAACATTTAAAATTACAAGATTGCGTACCTTTTTTTGATTGGGAATTGCAGCGACGCAGGCATATATGGCGCAGGTCTCTCCGGGAGCAGCCTTACTTATGAGAACCGGTTCACGAAAGCACTCATAGGTGCGGGGATAATAATTTATCAAATCCCCAACCGTGCGTACATTAAGTTTTTCAAAAAGCCTTTGGGATTTTTCACCCACACCCTTTAAGGTTGTTATGGGAGTATTATTATTCATAAAATCTCCAATTCTTCCCGCAGCAGGTATATGGTTCAATTTCAAAAGAAGGAGACAAGACTGCCTCCTTCCCTTACCATTGCTATTCCTGCCGGATTTGCTTTGACATTATGTTTATTCTACAGAAATGACATAATAGTAAATGGGCTGTCCGCCATACTGTAATTCCACATCACAGGCGGGATACGCGCTCTCTATGCTTGTGCGAAGGGCTTCAGCTTCCTCCTCCTCCACGTCACAGCCATAATAAATACTGATAAGCTCTGAGCTGTCATCTACCATTGCAGCAACCATCTCTTCGGTGATATTTATCATGTTCTGTCCGGCGCAAAGGATTCCCTTGTCACCAATACCCATATAATCACCTTTTTTGATTTCCTTGTCATCGATTACGGTGTCTCGTACGGCATAGGTTACCTGACCTGTTTTTACATTGCTGATTTCGCGCAGCATGGTAGCTTCATTTTCGTCCGCAGACAGCTCGGGTACATAGTTTATTACGGCTGTGATTCCCTGCGGAATAGTCTTGGTGGGAATCACCAAAAGATTCTTATCCGTCATAAGCTCTGACGCCTGATTAGCTGCTAAAACAATATTTTTGTTGTTGGGCAGAATAAAAATAGTCTCTGCATTTACTTTATCTACAGCGTCCAAAATATCAGCAGTGCTGGGATTCATTGTCTGACCGCCCTCAATAATATAATCCACACCCAGACTTTTAAAGATTTCGTTAACACCATCACCTATGGATACAGCAATAAAGCCTATTGCCTTGGGAGGCTGCATTTCTTCCGCAGACTTCTCCATATCTGCGTCTGCGGAAGAAGCTTCCTTCTCCGCCATCTTAAAAATCTTTTCCTGATGCTCGATGCGCATATTGTCAATCTTCATATTGGACAGTGAGCCATACTTCAATGCCTTTTGGATTGCAAGTCCCGGGTCATTGGTATGTACATGCACCTTAACTACATCGTCATCAGCAACACATACAATAGAATCACCGATGGACTCAAGATAAGCCTTAAAATCCATCTCCATTTTTATATTAAAGGTTTTATTTAATAAAATAATAAATTCAGTACAATATCCAAATTTAATATCGGCCTCTGCCTGTACTTCAAGAGAGGGGCTCATGCCGTAACCGTTTTTGGCAGCGGGCTTGTCGGCAGGAGTGACAGTCAAATCAATTTCCTTTCCGAGGAAGGCATCAAAGGCACCGTTCAATACCTCTACAAGGCCTTGTCCACCGGAATCAACAACACCTGCCTGCTTTAATACGGGCAGCATCTCAGGAGTCTGACTGAGGACATATTTGGCATGTTCAATGACTGTACCAAGAAATTCCTCTATATCCTCCACACCATTCTCACTAAGCTCCTTTGCCTTGTCAGCAACTCCCTTTGCCACAGTGAGAATAGTACCCTCCTTCGGTTTCATAACTGCCTTGTATGCAGTCTCAACGGCTTTTTCACAAGCCACAGATAAAATGGTTACATTTAGCTGCTCTTCGGTACTAACTGCCTTAGTGAAGCCACGGAACAGCTGTGACAGAATAACGCCGGAATTACCTCTTGCACCCCTTAAGGAGCCGCTGGAAATTGCCTTGCAGATAGCCTCCATGCCGGCGTCCTCACCCAGTGCGGACACCTCTCTAGCAGCAGACATGATGGTCATAGTCATATTAGTACCTGTATCGCCGTCGGGAACGGGGAAAACATTCAGTTCGTTAATCCATTCCTTTTTGTTTTCCAGATTCTTTGCACCTGCCAAGAACATTCTTGAAAGCAGCTTTGCATCTATTTGTTGTATGCCCACGGGTATATCCTCCTTAATCAATCACTCTCACACCATCTACAAAGATGTTGATTTTCTCTATTTCGATTCCTGTAAATTCTTCCACCTTGTATTTTACGTTACTGATAAGGTTGTCTGCCACGGCAATAATACTGACACCGTATGCAACAATAACATGGAAGTCCAAAATCAATTTATTATTATTGAGGGAAACATTAATTCCCCTCGTAATGCTGTCCATTTTCAGGAGACGTACCAGACCGTCCTTGACGTTGATGCCCGCCATTCCTACAATACCAAAGCATTCAACGGCAACGCTGCCTGCATACTGGGCAATTACTTCATTATCAATGACGATATTACCCATGTGGGTATTCATAGAAGAACCTTTCATATAAATTACCATACCTTTCACTTTATTTTGCAGTCAGGTTTTCTTGCTGACATATTATATCATAACAGTTTTTTACCAAAAAAGAAATATTAAAATGAAATTTTAGGAAAAAAGAAATATTTCTGCTTGCTTTTATTTCCGTTTTCTGTTAATATAACAATGTTGTGAGTATATCTCAGCAGTAAATATTGTAAATCAAAGTATATTAAGCGTAGATACACGCGCAGATGTTGAGGAGGTGTCAAAATGGCTAAGTGTGATGTTTGTGGTAAAGGCGTTCATTTTGGAAATAACGTAAGCCATTCTCATAGAAGAAGCAACGCAATTTGGAATTCTAATGTAAAGAGCGTTAAGTGTAAAGTGAACGGCGGCGCAAAGAAATTGCATGTTTGCACCAGCTGCTTAAAATCTGGTAAAGTTGAGAGAGCTTAATTTTAGCGATAACTATTGGATTTTAAAAACGAGTGGGATTCTCCTCCTACTCGTTTTTTGCTGTGTGCAGCTTTTGCTCCTTACTCTTCTCTTCTACGCCGCATGAACTCCTTGTTTATGAGCTGAACAAGCTCTTCATCTCCAAATAGATTATCAGGATGAAAAATTTTTACCAAATCGCGATAACGCTTTCTGAGTGCCAAAGGATTGCTGACACTGCGAAACAATGCCTCTGCAATGTCATTATCCTCTTTAATATAAAAGTTCTCCTCCTGCTCCTTAAAAAAGCGCTTCTTTTCACTTTCAAAGCTTTTGCGGTCTGCCTCAAGCTGTTGGAAGCCGGCTTGCAGAATTGCCATTTTCTTGTCAAAAAACAGGTTTTCCTCCTTCAGGCGCTTGCGCTCCATAACGGTGCGCCTATTCAGGGAATCCATCTCGTCTCGAAATTGTACACGCTCCTTTAGGAACTTGTCCTGTGCCTGCTCAAGCTCTTTACGCTCATTTTCAAGACGAATATTCTCCTGAAAAAGCCAAAGCTTTACTTTTTTCAGTTCGTCTGCGCTCTCCGTCTGAATTATTTCTTCCCAATCAATCATATTAACGTAAACCCCTTAATCATCGCAGAAGCAATTATAACCGACAAACAATAACAGAGCGATGATAAGAAGCCCAACCAGTCTATTGTGGGTAATCAGCATAAGCAGCATTCCAATGGCGACAAAAAAGGAAATTAATCCAATAATTTTTTTCATGATGTCCAGATGCCTGTTATATCTCACTCTATTATATGCAAAATTATCAATATTAGTACCTGTAAGCCATTCCCTTAAGAATCCTGCTCCTCAGGGAACGCAATATCAACCACCTCTGAATCAGATAGGTCTTCCTCCTCCTTAGGCTTTTTGAATTTATCTACCAAATCAGGAAGCATGTCCAAAATCTTAGTGACTGTATCCTGATTTTTAATATTGACCAGCTTGGTAGAACCATTCTTAATCACAAGCACTGCACTGGGGGTCATCTTTCCGCCAAGTCCGCCTGCACCTGAGCCTGTACCCTTTTGCGTATTGTTACCGGCGCCTGCACCTACGCCAAAGGTTACATCTACTAACGGCAGGATTATGGTATCACCCACCTGTGTTGCCTCTCCAACCACGGTTTTGGTGGATAAAACAGTATCCATTCCTCTCAAAAGTGATTCCACTACTCCCTGAAACTGATTCTCTTTATCTGCCATATTTACTCCATTTCCGCGCTGTCCGCGCATACTAATATTGTCATTGGGATTCTTTATGCTGCACTTTGCATCGCATTATGCTTTTTTATTTTGTTGATAAGCATACGCAACCTTTTATCCAGTAATAGTAAAATGCCATTGCTCAAAACACAAAAGACAGTGATATGTCCCGTAGCTTTCAGCTCTCCCTGTAAAACCGCCTGTGTAAAGTCCGGTGTCAGATTCACATAGCAGGGCTTTTTTATTTGAGGTGAAAGCATACCGTAAATTCCAAGCACATAGCCTGTTGTATCGGGAGACCCCGTTCCGAATATGATATCTGCTTTCAACCTTTTGGGACGCAGTCTTTTAAGCAGCTTCCCTACCCTAAACTTAGCGTGCCCAAGCAGCTGCTTGGTGTCATCCTCCAGCAAAAGCTCTTTGTAAAAGCTCAAATTCTCCAAAATATCTTTTATTTTATCATATATTTTAGTAATTGTGTACTTTATCTTCTCATATTTTTCAAAAAAACGCTGTTTCAGCCTTTCAAGAAGGGAAGGAGCTTCACCTGTAAAGGTGTCTTGCTCAACAAAAGAGTCAGGCTCCGGAGTAGCGCTTGACCCTGGGGTGGCAGTCTGCTCATCTGCGGCAGGCTCCGTCATGGGTGATTTTGGTGTCTTTGAGGCTTTAACGTCTTCTTTTGATTTGGGTACAGACTGCTTTGCTTTCCCTGAAAGACTAAAGCCCAAAAGCTTCACTACTACTCTGCCCGGCTCAGGGTAAAAAAATCGAACCCTTACAAGTCCAAAAAGCCAGTTAATCTTTATGCGGACAATCATACTCTCGGTGTCTCTTCTTCCGTAGACGCGATAGGTGATTGGAAAAAACAATATCAAAAGCAATATTATAAGCAGCAGCCCCAGAAGTACAAGGAGAATAATACCCAGCACACTCAATATTTTTAAAAGAACGGCTAACATAACAGATACTCCTTTAAGGCACAGTCGCCTCTCTCTCTTATGCATTCCTGCACAATTTGTTCTACAAGTGAAACAGCTTCGTCATAATCGGCTGCGATGCCGATTATATAAGGCGGATACTTTCTGTAATAGGGCTGTGCCAATAATCTTGCCGCATAAATCTCCAGCTGATTACTTGGATTTTGGGAAAGCGTAAGCACATATAGGCTGGAAAGAAGCGGCTTGCTCTTTAATTCCCTTTTTAGTTTATCCAATTTGTCGGGACTAATGCTTTCACCCAAATATAATCCAGGATAAAAGTTAAGCTTTCTCTCCATACAAATTCATCCTTTACAGACAGATTTTCTTAATTAATTCTAAGTATATCATAGAAAAGTCTTTTTGTAACGAAAATGTCTGAAAATCATTGACATCTTTTTAGAATATTTTATACTAAATGTAAGCAATAAATTAAGCAGAAACTTATGCTGGAAGGGAGTTCCCATTGAAGGTAGTTGCCAGAATGGAATTAAAGCCCGGAATGATTCTGGGAGAAGACGTGCTTCATCAGGGCAAGGTGCTGTATCCTGCCGGTACAAAGCTGGATGATATCATTATCGCCAAATTAAACCGTTATTCTATTATGTGTGTTACTGTCAAAGAAAATATAGATTTGGCATCTACGCACCATGAAAAACTGCGCTACGATAATGCTTTTCGCCTGTTTGAGCACCAGTATAATATTGCACTGCAAAGCTATAAGTTTTTTATGCAAAACTTTATTTCCGGCGGTAATAAAATTAATGATGATGCACTTCTTAGTATTTATTATGATTTAAATGCCAAAATCTCCTCGGGTGCCGTTCTTTTGGATTACTTGTATAACATGACCCCCAGTGAGGATGAAATGACCTATACTCATTGTCTTACCTCTGCTCTTTTGGCAGGAACCATCGCAGACTGGCTTTCCATGAATGAGGAGGCTCGCAAGACAATGATTTTGTGCGGCTTTTATTATGATATCGGGAAGCTGCTTCTGCCTGTTGAGCTTCTTTGGAAGCCGGGAAAGCTTACTGCCGAAGAGCATGCTATCATTAAAAAGCATCCTGAGACAGGTTATGATTTAATTAAGAATCTGAATCTCAATCAACATGTTAAGAATTCTGTGATTATGCACCATGAGCGTTTAGACGGAAGCGGTTACCCTTATCATTTATCGGGAAGCAGCATAGACAAATATGCACGCTATATGGCTATTATTGATGGCTACATAGCAATGGCTGCGCCCCGTTCCTATCGAAGTGCTTATACGCCTCTTCGTATTCTTGCATATTTTGAAGATAATATGTATAAATATGATACGGAGCTTTTGATACCGATTATAAAAAGAATTGCAGATGCACAGATAGGCACACGAGTACGCCTTGATGATGAAACTGAATGGGAGGTTCTTATTATACATCCCAACAAGTTTTCCCGTCCTCTGCTTCGCAATAAACAAGACACTATTCTTGATTTAATGGAGCATCCTGAGCTTTCAATAAAATAAGTAGCAGCCGAAATACTAAAAGTATTTTCGGCTGCCCCAAAGGTTACTTCTCTTTAGCTCCAGATACTCGTTGTACGCCCTTTCTAAAATCTGCTTCTCATTTGAAAATTTCAGCAAGTGATATGCCTCATGATACTTATAAAAGCCGGAGTCAACAAAGTATTCCTCTCTTTGTGGTTTGCTGTAATAACTGTCAGCCATCATCAAATACCAGTGAACTTCCTTCTCCACAGTATCTTCGGGAACGGCAAAGGAATATTCGCTTTTACCGACGTATTTGATTATGGTTGCTTTCGCACCGGATTCCTCCAATACCTCACGCAAAGCAGTCTCTTTAAACTCTTCATTCTGCTCTACCGTACCCTTTGGGAGAACCCAGCCTTCGTATTTATTCCTGTAATTCTTGTACAGGAGTAAAATCTTACCTCGAAAAATTACCACACCACCACAGCTTGTTGCTTCTATCATTGCAATTCCTCCTGATTGGTGTGCCATACCTGACTAAATTCCAGTATAATCTAAATGATACTTTCCTGCAACCCTTATTTTTGGCTGAAATAAGCATTAAATATACGCTTGGCAATGGGAACTGCATAATCTCCACCGCTGCCGGCACCCTCCACAATGATTGTGACGCAGACTTCGGGATTATCTGCGGGAGCAAAGCCTGTAAACCATGCGTGGCTGTCGCCCTTTACATTGTTATATTCTGCGGAGCCGGTTTTGCCTGCAGCTTTGTAGGAAAGACCTGAAAGCTTAGTGGCTGTTCCCTCCTCCACTACTGCCGTCATGAGCTGCTGCAAAACAGCCGCCTCCTCTTGCTCTATCAGTCTTCCATAGCTGCTTGGCTTAAAGCTTTTTATCAGATTTCCCTCCGCATTCTCTACTCTGTCTATTACATAAGGCTTCATTAGGATACCATCATTAGCGATAGCACAGGTAATCATATTCAAATGTATTGGTGTAATCTGTGTCTTACCCTGCCCAATCGAGGTCTGCATCATCTCCGCATCAGAGCCGGAAGCAGGAATTTCCACATGGCTTTTTGCGTGACTAAGTGTAATCGGTAGCTCCTGTCCAAAGAGCAGCTCCTCCAAAGTCTTTGAAAACAATTTGCGGTCCAACCCCATACCAATATTGGCAAATGAGGAATTACAGGATTTGGCAAAGGAAAGCTCAAAATCCACCGAGCCGTGACTGGTGCCATGGTAACAGCTGATTTTATTATTATCCAGCTTAAAGGAACCATTACAATTATAGCGATAGCTCTGAAAGCTGTCAGGGTTTTCTCTGATATATTCCAAGGCTGTAATTATTTTAAATGTGGAGCCGGGAGGATAAAGCCCGCTTGTTGCTCTATTTACCAAGACAGAGCTTGTATTGCTCTCAAGCAGGGAATCCCAAATGTCCTCAATTTCATTCGGATTAAAATCGGGATGTGATACAAGCGCCAGTATTTTACCGGTGGCAACCTCTGTCACTACGATTGCTCCTTTATAGATATCAAGCTGCTCATCTGCCACCCTTTGTATATCCACGTCTAAGGTGGTATATACGTTATCACCGGGGTTTTTAAGACCAGCCACGTCATTTGCCGCCTTATTACTGATGGAAGTGTTAGAGTTTATCAGGTAAAAATTTGCAAGAGCTTCCACTCCCATTCGACCCTTTATGGAATAACCAATAATATGCGAAAACAGGTTGTCATAGGGATATACTCTTTTTTCATTTTGCTCGTCATCTAAAATAGTTTCTGCAAGCACATCACCATCTCTGGAATAGATGCTTCCTCTGTAATTTCTGGATAAAAGAATCTGTTGTCTGGAATTATAGCTGTTATTTATCATATCCTGCTGACTGGTGGCAGTAAAATGACAGAGATAACCAATCATACCCAAAAATAAGGCTATAAAAAACACAGTGGTAAACAAAATTTCTCTTTGGCTGCCTACTCTTTTCTTACTGTGTGTCTTTGGAGGCTTCTGTGAAGCTGTTTGCTCTGTCTGCTCCGGAAGAGCTGTCTGCAACTGTTGCTTGTTTTCTTTGTCGGACATGATGTTTTCCTCCTTCCTGCTGTAATCTGATGTATATACCCTGCAAAATAAAGAACATTATCATAGTTGTCATGATGGAGCTTCCTCCATAACTGATAAAGGGCAGGGTGACGCCTGTGAGAGGGATAAATTTAATACCGCCACCTATGGTAAGGAACACTTGGAAAATATACATGATTCCAATACCATACACAATCAGCTGATAAAAACGGTCATGTATCTGAATGGCAATCTGCATCATCATAATAAAGCTGCTAAGACAAATTAAAACAATGCATACCCCCGAAATAACCCCTAATTCCTCGCAGATTGAGGAAAATATAAAATCTGCGTCCACGAAGGGAATCGCCTTGGGATTTCCCTGAAGTAATCCCATGCCGAACCAGCTTCCGCTTCCAACAGCAAACAAAGACTGTGTTATCTGATAGCCTTGATTATCTATATAGCTCCAAGGGTCCTGCCATGCCAACACTCGTATTCTCACATGGTCAAAAAGTCTGTATGCAATATACGCAGCTGCACTTCCCCCTGCCGCTCCTGCCAAAAGATACCAATAGTTCCTGCTGGCAATAAATACCACCAAAACAAAGCCCACAAAGAAAATTAAGGCGCTTCCCAAATCCGTGGAAATCACTAAAATTATCACATGAACTCCCGCTATAAGCGCTGTAAGCAGCACTCTTTTGAAGGAAATATTCTCCCATAGGGCACCTGCCAGAAAAAAGAGAAACAATATTTTTACAAATTCTGAGGGCTGAAAGGTAATGCCGCCCAACGAGAATGATATCTTTGAGCCATGGGTAAGCTCCCCAAAAGTGAGAACTACGCCAAGCAGAGTAATGCCTATTGCAGCATACAGCCATGTGATTTTCTTCAAAAAATGAATTTTGGTAAGCAGAAAAGGGATTGACAGTGAAATCATAAAGGAAATAAACGCAATAATATATTGCTTGAATGCCTTGTTGAAGGACAATCTTGATACCATACACAATCCTATGCCTAACAGCATACACATGTTGTTTAAAAGTAATCGGTTAGCCTTCTCATATATCATTGTCACCAGCATGATAACGGCAAATAGAAAAATTTGAATAAAGCCATAAAAAAACACATATTGATAATCCCTGCTGATTAAAGACAGATTGAGAAAGCATAAAAGCTGCACTGCAAATATAAGCATATCCTGTACAATATAAAGCCCATGACCGCGCTCCCCTTTCAAATGTCGCAGTGCTAAAAAGCTTAATAACGTATATATTGCTATGAGCAATGAAATTACATATTTTGATAATTCAATAATATATTCCTGCATATATCCTCATTTCTGCACAGATAAGCTATGCTTACTCCACACCGCGCTTTTCATGACCGGTAGTATATTCCTGATAGGGCAAGGCTGGCAGCTTACCCTTTTCGGTACGGTTTTTTGTTTTAATAAAAAAGGTAATAATATCAAGCATTTCCTGAGTTCCCTCGATAGTGAAATCTAAACGTATATCCACCTTTTTCTGCCATCGTTCCAGCTGACTGTGAAGAGAAAGAGGCACGCTGTTGTAGATAATATTCATACAATGAGTACAATTCAGGCAAACAGGAAAACGCTTCTTATATCGGTCTGCTAAATATAAAATGTTATCTTTCATAGCCTCCGGCTGCACTTCTGCTTTTAAACAGCCTGTTGTAGTTTTAGCCACACAGTTGGCGGTAATCATCATGGGAATTCTTCCGTAAATGATTTTTTCACAAGGAATACCCACATCCAGCAGCTCTCTCTGCTCCCTTTCGTTCAGCTCAAGGGGCAGACAAAAGCCCGTTATATAAGGTTTCCAAAAAGCAATGCTTTCTCTGTTCCAATTATAAAAGCCCGCATCGGTATATATTTTCCCTTGATAATGATTATTGCGCAAGTAGCCCATACCCTCCATGGAACGAACCAAAAAACCGGAAAATATACAGGGGTTTTCTATTGCCAATGAAAATATCTGCTCTAAGTAGGATAAATCAAAGGCTCGTAAAACATAGGGCAACGCTATTACTATCTCGCAATGCTTTGAAAGCTGACTGCAAAGTGTAACTGTCTTTTCCTTTGCAGCCCGAAGCAATAAATCACCATTGATATATATTCTGTCAATTCCCTTAAAAGAATTGCTTTTTAACCACGTATAGCTTCCCTTTAGCTGTTCCATTGTTTTCAAAGAAAGAAAAAGATGACCGCCCTCTGTTTCGGAAGCAATGGCACCGGTGCTACATGAAATTCTACTGGCTGTTCTTTCAATAATCGCACCCTGCTTTTCAATCAGAGCATTTTCCAGTGCTGTAACAGCTTCTCTTCTCAGCTCATTGATTGCCTTTAAGGGTAAAAAAATGTTTTCATCTGACACAATGGATAAGCTGTTTATGTTAAAACAGCTACCGCCTAATTTACGCAGCTGCTTTTCAAGATTTTCCTTTGTAACAGGCTGCCTTTGGGCAGGCTCCACAAGGTCTCCCGTTACAGTCTTCGCAAAGTGCTTTTCCTCTTTCCCAGCCAGCGAAATAGCAAGCCTTGCAGGCTGTCCGCATACAAAGTTTGCTTCCATATCCACAGGAATGAGAGGACGCTTCTCTAAATATTGTTTGCGGATTGAGGTTAGAAGTACTTCGTCACTCCTGCTGTAAGCAGGGGTATGCAGGGTAATCATATCCCTGCCGTTATGCTTGTGATAATAGCCGTCCTGTCTTTCACTTCTGGTATACAGGGAGGAAAGAGCCTGCATATCCTGCCAGTCCGGCTTACATGCCTTAATAGTATCATCTGCCGCAGACTCCTTATAATAGCTGTCAATGTACCTTCGATAGATTGCGGTTACCCCTGCCGTGTATTCAGGCTTTTTCATGCGTCCTTCAATCTTGAAGGAATCTATGCCGGACGCAATCAATTCAGGCAAATGCTCAATGGTACACATATCCTTAAGACTTAGTGGATAGCATTCCTTTGTCCTGTTATTTCCATTTTCCACAGAATATGGAAGACGACAGGGTTGGGCACATCTGCCACGATTGCCGCTCCGACCGCCTAGAATACTACTAAAGAGACATTGCCCGGAATAACAATAACACATAGCACCATGGATAAAGCATTCTATTTCCAAATTTGTCTCTTGCTTTATCTTTGCAATTTCTTCAAGGCTCAGCTCTCTTGCCGGTACAATTCTGGAAGCTCCCATAGTCTTCAAAAGCTCCGCTCCGTACACTCCTGTAATCGTCATCTGTGTGCTTACATGTAACAAAAGACCCGGAAACTGACTTTTAATATAATGGAAAACACCGATATCCTGTACAATTACAGCATCAAGTCCGGCTTCATAAAGGGGAGCAAGATATTCATAAAGCTCCTTAAACTCCTGCTCTTTTACCAGCGTATTTACTGTAAGATAGACCTTTCTTCCCCAAATATGAGCATAACGAATACAGAAGGTCAATTCTTCTAATGTAAAATTATCAGCATAGGCTCTGGCTCCAAAACGATTACCGCCCAGATAAACGGCATCGGCACCTGCATGAATGGCACCGTAAAAGCCTTCCATATTACCGGCAGGTGCCAAAAGCTCTACCTTTTTCCCAGCCTTCATATCTATCTCCTAACGCATACTACCAAAAAGCTGCCCGGAGGACGGACAGCTTCAAACTATTTTTTCTTCAACTCTGTTTCTAAACGGACAATTTTTTTTGCATTTTCATTTAAGTCCATTTGAAGCTCCTTGGACTTCTTTTCAGCATTCTCCAGCTTGATTTGTGCTGAAATTAATTCATGCTTCAAATCATATAATTCCTTTTCCTTTGCCTGTAGTTCTTCTTCTAAAACATCAATCTTTTTCTTTGCCTTAAAATAATCATCTGCAATATTTAGCTGTAGAAGAACACTCTGCGTATCTAAAGGCTGTCTTCTAAAGCTGTCAACCTTGCTGTATTCATTGACCTTATTGTTAATATATGAAGCCACCTTCTGTAAGTATTCTTCACTCTCATAACCGCTCAGCGTAAATACCTTGCCGCCAATAATCACTTCAGTATCTGTCTTGGAAGCCATAACCATACCCCTCTGCTGTAAAAACTATAACACCCAATCTCCAAATAATAGCCAAACAATCAGATGCATCCAACTGTTTTGTTACCCACATTTAACATTATATATCAGATTGAAGTGTCAGGCAAGCATTTTAAGAAAAGATTCCAAGATGCTTATATGCAAGCTCCGTTACCACTCTTCCTCTCGGGGTTCGGTTGATAAATCCGTTTTTTATGAGATATGGCTCATATACGTCCTCAATGGTGCCGGAATCCTCTCCAATGGCAGCTGCAAGTGTGTCAAGCCCCACCGGACCGCCATCGAATTTCTGAATCATGGTAAGAAGCATATTTCTGTCTATGTGGTCAAGCCCCAGCTTATCCACATCCATTAAATCAAGGGCTGTTCTTGCAACCTCCTCAGTGATAATGCCGTCATATTTTACCTGCGCAAAATCTCTGACTCTCTTTAATATACGATTAGCCAAACGGGGAGTTCCGCGGCTTCTTCTTGCCATTTCCTTTGCACCGTTCGGCTCAATTTCTACGCTCAATACACGGGCGGAATGCATAATAATTTGTTGTAGCTCCTCAATGGTGTAGAATTCCAAATGATGAATCATGCCAAAACGATCTCGCAGAGGTGCAGTTAAAAGACCTGCTCTGGTAGTGGCTCCCACAAGCGTAAACTTGGGCAGCTCCAGACGCACTGAACGGGCTGATGAGCCTTTTCCAATCATAATGTCAATGCAGTAATCCTCCATGGCAGGATACAGCACCTCCTCCACCTGACGGTTCAGACGATGGATTTCGTCCACAAAGAGCAAATCACCCTCCTCTAAGTTATTCAAAATGGCAGCCATTTCGCCCGGTTTCTCAATGGCGGGTCCACTTGTTACCTTTAAATGCACTCCCATCTCATTGGCAATAATTCCTGCAAGAGTGGTCTTACCCAGGCCCGGAGGCCCATAAAAAAGTACATGGTCTAAGGCATCTCCCCGCTGCTTTGCCGCCTCTATATAAACCTTAAGATTTTCCTTTACTTTGGATTGACCGATATAGTCATCGAGCACCTGTGGACGCAGGGAACCCTCAAGTTTTATATCCTCTTCTGTTATATTAGTCTCTATCATTCTCTTAGCCATATATCAATTCCTTTGCATATGATAAAATTAGCCCATTAAAACATTTTCTTAAGTGCTGCCTTTAAGACTGCGCCTGAATCCATCGTTTCAATTCCTTCAATAGAATTCACAGCCTTAATACTTTCTGTACGACCATAGCCAAGGGAAACAAGTGCCTCAACTGCCTCTTTCTTCTGGTCGCTGTCTGCCATGATATTGCCGTTGGCCGTAGCTGCAATTTCCCTGTCAATCATGGCATCATCTATCTTAAGCTTATCCTTTAATTCCAAAATAAGGCGCTCTGCTGTTCTTGCACCGATTCCCGGCGCCTTGGAGATTGCTTTTGTATCACCTGACAGAATGGCGAAGCGAAGGGAATCCGCATCCATTACGGACAGGATAGCTAATGCACCCTTTGGACCGATACCGTTAACAGTAATACATTTTTTAAATATCTCCAAATCATTGCGGGAGAGAAATCCATACAGCAAAAATGCGTCCTCACGCACGCAGGTATAGGTATATAGGCGAACCTGCTCTCCTACACCCGGAAGTCTGGCTGCCGTATCTGCGGAAATTCTTACATTATAGCCGATTCCGCCCACGTCGATTATCACATTATCCTCTGCTATATTCTCAATCATTCCGTTTACAAATGCAATCATATTGTCCTCATTTCTCTTTGCAAAATCATTTCATAATGCAGTTGCCATTATTTCCGATTTGGTCTTCTCTTTATTTTCAACATTTTCATTATATCATCAAAGGAAAGCCTTTCATCAATAGGAATCAACAACCACTTACCATCATGAAGTGATTCGGTTGCATCAAATAAGCTTTGTATCGATTCAGAAAAAGAAGCTCGTTGCATCTCAAATTTGTCACGTTCGCTTTTTCCAAAAGTAATCAATATGTTCGCAACACCTGATTTGGCATATAGCGTACAAAGCGTTTTCCCGCCTCTACGATATTTGTACTCATAAATCCAGTCTCCAAAACCTTTATCCCATATTTTGTCAACATCATATGATTGATCTATGCACTCTGTTAGCCTATTCCATATATTCCAATTATTCTTTCCCAGTAATTCCTGTAATTGAACACTTTGCTTATCCATTTCCTATCTCCGCTTTCAATAATTTAGCATTCCGTCTTTAACTTGTTTCATGTAATTCTCAATGCCCTTTTCTTCCGCTTCGTCATAATGAAACATTAATTGCTCAGCTACATTCCTCGCAACTTTCCCAAATAGGTACAACATTTCAAAAGCCGCTTTCCACATATGCTCATAATTTGCATCGGAATAGGTCTTTGTAAAGCTCCCGTATATCTCTGCGGGCAGTAATTTTTTAAAATACTTGCCTTTTTTTCCTACAGATATCGAAAAATTATTATTCACACCAACATACCATTTGAGCATCTGAATCAACATATCACGCACAAGGTGAAACTGTTCCATTGCATAAGAAAGCTCATCTCTTGCTATGCCTTTTGCAACATTATTTAAGCACCAATGGAACTCGTTACAGCAATCAGAAAAACTTTTATGCTCCGGCTTTTGAACATACCAAAAATCCTGCTTAATTTCAATTTTGGGCATATTACCATCTTTATCCAATAGCACTATTGCAGGTTCTCCGTCATCTTCATATAAGTCTGCAGTAATTTGTAAATCTATTCGATTTCCGTCCGGAAATATCATTAAATACGCATAGTTGCCATCAGCGTCCGGCGGAATTAATTGCATGCTTTCCGGTTTTTGTATCAAAGACGGCATTCCAAATTTACTTTCTATCCAAGCCATGTTATCCCAATATGGTTTCACATCTTTTACAATGTAAACAATATCAAAATCCTGATATATGTCTGTTGGGCAATCTGGGTTTGCTCTTGAACCTGTCATAAGAACAGCTCTTATGTCTTCGTCAGCCTTTGCTATATTTAATATTAGTTCTATTATTTCATTTGGTGCTCTCAATAGTTACCCCTCCTATTTGGTCAGATTAGCTTTATTTTTTCAGTATTCTCTCCAAACCGGTAATATCCAGTAGATTCACTGTCTCAAAATGACCTTTATAAAATACACCCCAGTTATTAAAAACACAGGGCAGCTCCTTTGCCTTTTTAAGTGTATCCACTTTAATGAAAGCTACAGGAACATTATTTGCTTCGCAATACTGCTGTATCAGTTCAACTCTTTGATAAACATACGGACATTGCATATCATAATAAATTGTCAGTTCTTTACTATCAATCTCCTGCTTTTTAGCATTGGGAGCAAATCTTGGAACCGTTTTGTCAAATGAAAGTGCAAGCAGTTCATATCCGTTATCGGTAGTATCAACAACTTCAAAGCCAAACTTCCCGGCAAATGCTTGATTAGTCAGCCAAGCCTTCTGTTTTTGGGCTCCGAGCATACAAACGCCGGATTTGCCCTTTTCTTTGGCATCAGCTAAGCAATACTCCATCAATGCCCGCCCATATCCTTTTCCCTTTGGTTCGCCGTCAACCCATAAGCAATAGACATAATAATAATTATCACCAATTATGGGTACCCAGGCTGTTTCGAGAGGAGCATACTCAATAAAAACCGTAGCCTTAGCATTTAGCTTCCTGAAAACATGCCCTTCCTTTAGTCGCTCTGAAAGCCATTGCCTTTTCGCTTCAACACCCGGATGAGGTTTCCTGCTGCGGATAATGCAGCATAAATGCTCATCGGCAAGATTTTCTGTTGTCAGGTTTACAAAATCAGCGTCCATATTGATACTCCTTTCCTACTTTAATAAATAATAGCATAATCGAACATATGTTTCAAGCTTTTTTTAATATTCTCCTATAAACAATCCAAAAACACAGCAAATGGACTAAAAAGGTAAGCGCCCAGCTAATCGGATAGGAAATATAGAGGCATTCCAATGTATGATATTGCTTAAAAATCGTATAAATCCAAATTATGCGAAACAGACATGCGCCGGTCAAGGATACAAGCATGGGCATTATGGAATAGCCCATACCACGCAGAGAGCCTACCATTACATCCATCATTCCGCAGAGACAGTAGGTGGTACAAATAATGCTCATTCTCAGCACACCATATTGAATCACAGCTGAATCCGGAGAATATAGCTTTAAAAGGCTTCCTGCAAAGCCATAGGCGGCATTTCCCATAACAAGCCCTACCACAATTACCGACACCTGACAGATTAAAAGGATTTTGCCGATTCGTTTATAATTTTTGGCGCCGTAATTTTGTCCGGTAAAGCTGATTGCAGTCTGATGAAAAGCATTCATAGAGGTATAAACAAAGCCTTCCACATTGGCCGCCGCCGTATTGCCCGCCATGGCTATAGAGCCGAAGGAGTTGACCGAGGACTGAATCAGCACGTTGGATATGGAAAACAGCGCGCCCTGTAAGCCTGCCGGGATACCAATCTGAATCATCTTAAAAAGCTTGTCGGGAGCAATTTTCAATGCTTTTAAATCCAAGTGATAGCTGCTGTCGGATTTTACCAGACAGCGAAGCACCAAAAATGCCGAAATCATCTGAGAAATCACAGTTGCAAGGGCGACTCCTGCAACACCCATGGAAAATACAATTACAAAGATTAAGTTAAGTACCACATTAATAACGCCTGCGAATAGAAGAAAATACAAGGGTCTTTTGGTATCCCCCACCGCACGAAGTATGGCGCTGCCGAAGTTGTATGCCATCATGGCAGGCATGCCCACAAAAAAGATACGCATGTAAAGCACGGACTGCCCGATAACATCCTCCGGCGTATCCATAAGCGTAAGTGCAGGCTTTGCTAAAGCAATGCCAATAACTATCAGGATACAGCCGCTTACCAGAGAGGTCATTACAGCCGTATGAACCATCTCCGAAAGCTCCTTCTCCTGATTGGCACCATAGAAGCGTGCCACTAAAACATTTGCGCCTACCGACAGACCGATAAAGACATTTACCAACAAATTAATGAGTGAGCTTGTAGAACCCACCGCTGCCAATGCCTGATTACCTGCAAAGCGTCCAACCACAACAATATCTGCTGCATTGAACAGAAGCTGCAAAATTCCGGAAAGCATTAGAGGTACATAAAATATTAAAATTTTCCCAAACAACGGGCCATTACACATGTCAATTTCATAGTTTTTTGTCTGTTTCTCTTTCATTTCAAAACCCATACCATTTTTACGTTGTAATGAAAATTCCAAGCAATAGTAAAATATAATACAGGCTCCCGTACAAAACAGGAACCTGTAATTATCAGTATGCAGCTGCCTGCAAACACAAATTTTTACTTGTTGTTAATATAGTTTACCAGACCTTCCGCAGCGATAATCTTCTGCATGAATTCCGGAAATGCCTGACCTTTAAATTTGGTTCCTTTGGTAAGATTGGTAATCACCCCGGAATCAAAATCAACCTCTACCTCATCTCCTGCCTCAATTCCCTTTGCAGCCTCAGGGCATTCGATAATGGGAAGCCCGATATTAATAGCATTGCGGTAAAAAATTCTGGCAAAAGTCTCGGCGATAACACAGCTGACCCCGGCTGCCTTAATGGCGATGGGGGCATGCTCTCTGGAGGAGCCACAGCCAAAATTTTTGTCGGCTACTATCAAATCGCCCTTCTTTACCTTCTTTACAAATTCCTTGTCGATATCCTCCATACAGTGCGTGGCAAGCTCTGCCGGGTCTGAGGAATTCAGATATCTTGCAGGGATAATTACATCTGTATCTACGTTGTCACCGTATTTAAAAACTGTTCCTTTTGCATTCATAGCGTTAAGTTCCTTTCGTCTTTATATACATACAATATTCAGAGCACCTAAGGAAAGAGTACATTCCTTGGCCTAGCGTATCCGCTGACAGCTTACAGCTCGCAGGGACAGGAAATCTTACCTGTAATTGCAGAGGCTGCCGCAACTGCGGGACTTGCCAGATAGATTTCGGAATTCACATGACCCATACGTCCTACAAAATTGCGGTTGGTAGTAGAAACACATCTCTCACCCTCTGCCAATATGCCCATGTAGCCTCCAAGGCAGGGACCGCAGGTAGGTGTGCTAACAACAGCTCCGGCTTCGATAAAGGTCTTTAGAAGCCCCTCCTCCATTGCCTGCATATAAATCTTCTGAGTTGCAGGAATCACGATACAGCGCATACCCTTCTTGATATGTCTGCCCTTTAAAACCTCTGCCGCAATCCGAAGGTCGTCTAATCGTCCGTTGGTACAGGAGCCGATAACAACCTGATCAATCAAAATATCGTCCATTTCATGAATCTCATCAATGGTATGTGTATTCTCAGGCAGGTGAGGGAAAGAAACCGTAGGACGAAGAGTACTTAAATCAATGGTGTATTCCTCATCATAAACAGCGTCCTCGTCAGCCTCGAAAATCTCGTAGCTTCGGGTGGTATGCTCCTTTAAGTAAGCCTTGGTCAGCTCATCTACAGGGAAAATACCATTCTTGCCGCCTGCCTCGATTGCCATGTTTGCAATGGTAAAGCGGTCGTCCATGGAAAGATTGGCAATGCCCTCTCCCACAAACTCCATGGACTTATACAAAGCACCGTCCACACCAATCATGCCAATAATATGTAAAATCACATCCTTACCGCTAACCCACTTGGAGGGCTTGCCTATAAGCTTAAAGCGTATGGCAGAGGGAACCTTAAACCATGCCTGACCGGTAGCCATTCCCGCAGCCATATCCGTACTTCCAACACCGGTGGAAAACGCACCAAGCGCACCATAAGTACAGGTATGTGAATCAGCTCCGATAATTACGTCTCCCGGAACAGTCAGACCTTTCTCCGGAAGCAGAGCATGCTCAATGCCCATCTCTCCTACCTCAAAGTAGTTGGTAATCTCATTACGTCTTGCAAATTCTCTCACGCATTTGCAATGCTCCGCAGACTTAATATCCTTATTCGGCACAAAGTGGTCGGGTACAAGTGCAATCTTATCCTTGTCAAATACACCGTCCACCTTCATCTTTTCCATTTCCTTAATCGCTACAGGGCTTGTAATGTCGTTACCAAGCACCAAATCAAGCTTCGCCTCAATAAGCTGCCCTGCTTCAACCCTTTCAAGCCCCGCAGCCTTGGCTAAAATCTTCTGTGTCATTGTCATTCCCATGCTTACTTCCTCCAAAATCAGAATATTATGAAATGCACTTTGAACAGTATAACACAGTTTTTGCCAATTTTAAATAGATAAATTTAACCTATTTCTGCCTTGCTTTCTGTAATTCGCCGAATTTCTGAATAAATTTTTCAGGCAGCTCGCCCTCCTTAATATAGACTGAATATGATACACCATATTTATCAACTATGTTAATATCGCCCACAAAATTTTTACGAAGTGCACTGTAATCACCTGAGGCACCCTCATAGTGAAGTAGCATAAGCAGCTCCTCTATCTCATCAGGGGCTGTAATCTTTACAAGAATCTCCTCACCTGCATTATCATAATCATAGCATTTTACTTCTGAATCCGGCTGCATGCTCTTCTCTTCAGAGGCTTCCTCCAAATATACGCCATAGTGTAATCTTGCCTCCTGTTCAAAATCAAAGGAGGCGGGCATTTCCTTCTCATAACGATATCCGTTTCCCAGAGTGATATATTCTATCTCGGAGGCTTCCATGGGCTTGGTGCATTCTTCATATCCTGCAGTCTGCAATGCCTTTATGGTATTTTCCATACCCTCATACACCTCAAGATAAATCCTGCCGGGTCTTACATTCCGGTATAAGTTAATCTGTGCAAGTAATCTGCCGTCACCAAGCATCACACCCAATGGATTCTCCAGCAAATCCTGATTATAGGCATTACAAATCGAGCGAATGATTTCCGGATTATCCACATCTTCTACCATATTCCGGCTGTTTATAACAAAATCAGTGCAACGCTCTATGTCCTCCTCCTTAAGCTTATATACATTGTCGGTATATTCCTGCTGTGCCAGCAAGGAGGTTACCACAGGAGCGTCCTTGGAATAGATATGATATTGACGATAATAGGTCTTTCCGTTCTTTAATGTGACCTTTACGGCAAATCTGTCGTAACTGTTTCCCATTCCGCTTTTATACTGCACGTCACTTTCCTCTGAAAGTGTATGCTGCACAGCTGTCTGCAAAAAATCATAAATCTTCTGCGTATCCTGAAGCTGCATATTTTCAAGTGGTTTTTCACTATCACGATGATAGCTGCGATTATCATATTCATCGCAGTAGAGGGACATATTGGCAATGTTTTCCTGCTTTGGGAGATAGCTGTCATAGCCATACCAGTCGGCCCAAAAAGAAAAGCATATTATAATGGATACAGCCACAGATAGTAATATCCATGTTTTGTGGGCAAAAAAGGCTTTGAAATCCATGTTAAAAATAATATCCATGACACCAAAGCACAGAACAGAGGAAAGTGCATTTCCGAAAACACCCCATGTACAGGAGTTCCATCTGTCCGTAATCATTGTAAAAATGAGCCACCCTGCCATACCGGCTGCCACGCTGCTTATTAACTTCATAAGGAAAGAGGCAATATGATTTTTGATTCCCTGCTCTGCAAGCTCAGAAGCTCTTTTTTGATAAAGACACCATGAGACAACGCCCAATATGACAGCCACTGCCAAATTGATACAGGAAGCGACGGCAAAGCCGGAAAGCTCTGTCTTACAGCGGCTATACAGCACATAAACTGCCGACACCAAAGGGGAAGCATATATAGCCTTTTCAAAAGATATAGCGTTTGTGTAAAAGGTGTCCATATAGCTTTGCATGAATAAGAAAATCAATCCATAAACCAATATTGCCCCAGTTCCAATAACCGCAAAGGAAACTAAGGTATTCAACACATTTCCGCTTAACATGACAGCAACAAGTACCAGATTATAAATCAACAGGAAACTGACTATCAACCCGCAGGCAGAGATTGCAGCTGCTTTAAACAGTGCTGTCATAGCTTCCATACCACCCCTGCGATATAGCTCTCCTGCACTGAGGCAAATGGTAAACAGCATATTAATCAAAAACGGAACAAACCATATAAGGAATCCATTGATATAGCATGCTCCAAACAGAGTGCTGCGTTTTATGGGAAGACTGTGCCATGTATCAACCATATTTTTGTGAAAAACATAGCGGAAACCAAAAAGCCCCACAATGAATGCACCCGCTATGGCAATGATACCACCCAATATTGTAGTATATGTCGTAACAAAAGAGAGAACTGTGCCGATAAAGACTTCGTTGGCGTATTCTGCATTTTCAACAGAGAACCTCATATTGCTTAATACTATCAAATAGGCAATGGGCAATGCCAAAAAATTGCCCAGCACAGACAGCGCAAGCATCCAAACTTTATGTCGAAGGTCCTCCCTCATACATTTAAAAAATAAGCGCTTTGACGTCATAGCCCTTTACCTCCGTTTCACTGATAAATATTTCCTCTAAGGACAATGGCAGCAGCTCATAAAATACAGGATTCAGAGCTGCGAAAAAGTCTGTAATTTCCTCCCGTTTTCCTCGCACGGTAACTGTGTAGAGGGCGCCTCTGTTGTCTAATGTCACCACGTCAAGCTTTTCCTTGATGTTTTGCAGCATACTCTCCTCCCTGATAACACACTGCACCTTGTGAATGTTCAGCTTCATGTCGTCCAAATCCCTTGCCAGTAAAATACCGCCCTTGTGAAGCAGGCCGACATACTCACAGATATCCTCAAGCTCACGCAGATTGTGGGAAGCAATAATGGGTGTCAGTCCTCTTTCCGCAATTTCTTTTACAAAAAGGGATTTTACAGCCTGACGCATTACAGGGTCAAGTCCGTCAAAGGTCTCATCGCAGAGAAGATACTTTGTGTTGGCGCAGATGCCGCAAATGACGGACAACTGCTTCTTCATGCCCTTGGAAAAGGTGTTGGTCTTCCTCTTTATGTCCAATCCAAATTTCTGCATCAGCTCCTTAAATTTTTCCACCTGAAAATCAGGATAATAGGTTTGATACAGATGAAGCATATCCATGCTTGTGCCGCTCTTAAAAAAGTATTGCTCATCAGAGATGTAAAACAGCCTCGCCTTCACCGCCGGATTGTCATAAACTGCCTCACCATCAATTAAAATACTGCCTCTGTCCGGCTTCAAAACACCGCTCAGCATTCTCATAAAGGTGGACTTTCCGGCCCCATTTGTTCCAATCAGTCCGAAAACATGCCCCTCCTCGATACTGGCGGTGATATTATCAAAAGCTTTGATTTTATCAAAGCTTTTATCTAAATCCCTCACTTCAATCATTGTCTGCCTCCTTATAAATACCCTCAATTTTCTGTAGGAGCCGTTCCTTTGTTATTCCGGATTCCATAACCTGTATCGTCAGCTCTGACCACTCATCTAATAGCTTTTTCTGCTTACTATCCCGCCACTCCTCTGCCGGAGCCACAAAGCTTCCTCTGCCGGATACGGTATAAATATACCCTTCCTGTTCCAACTGAGTATAAGCCCGCTGAATGGTATTCGGATTAACGGAAAGCTCTATCGCAAGACTTCTCACACTTGGCATCTTAAAGTCAGACTCCAACGCACCACTGGTAATAAGCCTCTCCAGCTTTTCCTGAACCTGCTCGTAAATCGGACGTTTATCCCTGTAATCTAACAGAATCACGTTGTCTCCTTTCTAAACACATCTAAGTGTATTAATTGTATTGATACACTTAGATTAACATGAATAGAGAAAAAATGCAAGACAAAAATCGGCACCCAGCTTTTAAAACTGAGTACCGATTTTATAACTTACATTTTAAATGTTGTTGTCACCTTAAATAAATCTCCGTCAAGCTCGATTGAAATTTCCCCACCCTGTAGCTCTAAAAAGCTTTTGGCAATCGCAAGCCCCAAGCCGCTTCCTTCCGTATTACGGGAAGTATCTCCCCGTACAAAACGGTCTGTAAGCTCCTCCGGCTTCACCTGTATCTCGTCGGCAGCAATATTTTTCAGGGTAATCACCACTGTATCGTCAATACGAAAGCCATTTACATACACTCTCGTTCCCTTAAGAGCATACTTCGCAATATTGCCAAACAGATTTTCATAGATTCGATAGGTCTTTTGACTGTCAAGAGGCAGAAGTATCTTTTCCTCCGAAAGGTTCATTCGCAAATCCAGCTTCGCCGCCTCAAGCTTATCGCTCATTTCAAAAGCAACCTGCTTTATGAGATTCATAATATCTACATCTGTTATATGTAGCGAAATACTATGAGAATTTGCTTTGCTTACCTCAAATAAATCCTCAATCAACACCTTCAGTCTCAACGACTTGCGCTCCAGAATATCAAGATATTCCCTGCGCTGCTCCTCCGTAATGTTTGGCTCCTTCAAAAGGCTGATATAGGTAATTATAGCTGTAAGCGGTGTTTTTAAATCATGGGAAACATTTGTAATTAGCTCTGCTTTCATTCGCTGGCTTTTTGTCTCATTCTCCACAGCCTTTTTAAACCCCCTCTGAATACGGAATATTTGAGGCTTAAAGGGCTCAAATACACCTAAATCCTCAGTGATTGCCACATTTAAATTTCCCTCTGCCATCTCGTTGGTGGCTTTTAAAAGAAGACTATATTTCTTTTGCAAATCGCTGATGTATTTTCGTAATGCGAAATATAACAGTATGGAATACACTACCGTAATGGCAAAGCCCCCAAACCACAGGCTGCTGATAATAAAGAGAACAACTGCATTGACCAGCACTATCTTCAATATCATCTTATGTGCATTCTTCGTCACATCAAAATGTGCTACTGCATCATACATTTTTAAAATTTTACCCTTTAGGAAGGGGAAAATTCTGTAAATCAGGCACCGCTTTCTGATATATTGCATAATACCCATTGCACGCAGAGCGCGCAGCTGAATGGAAAGAAACCATGTGAAAAAAAAGTATACCCAAAGTGCTAAAATATTCAGGCAATAAACAATAATACCTGCGCCTGATTGGAATATATAAGAAAAAGCCTCTTCCGCTGCTCCTGAGCATATGGCTGCTACCATGGAAATAACCTCGGAGCCTAAGGCAAAAAGAATACAAATCGCCAAAACAATCGCTTCAAGAGGCATTGCCACGCGATTCCACGGAAGCTTTGCTTCCTCAATATTTCCCACGCAGGGCACAAACATTGCAAGCAGAAAGACAATCAGCATAATAATCGTCAGAGCAGTTCCTGCACCTGCCTGTATATATAAATCATAATCTGAAGTGCCGTATGAAATTCTGTCTATCAATACAGAATTATTATTATAGTATACACTGTATTCTGCATTCGTCCTTTTTTCCCATGCCTCATTGCTGACGCAATAAGTAATTCTGCAATTTTTAGGAGGCTTTAGCTGAGGGGAGGGAAAATCCACCATCTCTGAATCATAGCAATATCTCTGAGCAATATCACGCAGTCCGTTTCCGCGTATAACCTCATTAATGTTTTTGCGGAGCTGTGCAATATCTACACCCTGTATTATATTATCAACCGTAACATTTCCCGCTTCATCAAAAAGAAAGCTGATACAAAAATACTGCTCCTGTAACTGAAAATTCTCATAATCAAAATTAGAAACAACTGCACCTGTTATTAAATCCTGTGCAAAATAATCATAATTGGCATTCAGACTGCTAAAACAGTTCTCAAGCTCAGAGAAGTATTCCATGTAGCATTCTTCCCAAATCCATTCACTATCCTCAGACGGCTGTAAATACAGCTCCATGTAATCTATATTTGTCTCATTTACCTTATTGTACAAATCACGATACAACAAATAATTGCTCTGATATATCCAAAGCAGATTATTGACCGTCTCCATAGGGCTGTTATTGTACTGTCTGGCATAGGTACGAAAATTATCATATAAGGCTGTGAAGGCAAAAGAAAAAAACAAAGCAATACAAGCCCCCCATACAAGCCATTTAAAGCTTGAAGAGCGTTTTCCTTTTTCCGTTTTATTAAGCTCCAAATTTTCTTTTACCTTTTCCATATTTCCTCACACTCCACCATATACAGCTGCAAAAAATAATGTTATTGCTTGTCTATTTTATAGCCAACTCCCCATACTACCTTTAAATATTTGGGGTTCTTGGGGTCAATTTCAATCTTTTCCCTAATATTTCTCACATGTACCATAATGGTATCGGTATTGATTGCCTTTTCATTCCAAATACGCTCGTATATTTCATCCGCTGAAAATACCCTTCCGGGATTTTTTATCAAAAGCTGAACAATCTTAAACTCCATAGGAGTCAGCCTTACAGGCTCACCGTCCACACTTACCTCCACCGTATCCTCATTTAGCTCCAGACCGCCGATGGTATAAATATGCTCATTTGTCAGTTCACCATTTACCGCAGACAAATACTTGGAATATCTGCGCAGGTGGGAATTTACTCTGGCAATCAGCTCCAAAGGCGTAAAGGGCTTGGTAACATAGTCATCTGCTCCCATATTAAGCCCCATAATCTTATCCACCTCCTCGGATTTTGCAGAAAGCATAATTACCGGGAAATCATAATTCATCATGCGGAGCTTCATCAGCATGGTAACACCGTCCATAACGGGCATCATAATATCAACGATTGCAAGGTGAATTTCCTGCTGCTCTACCACCTCAAGCCCCTGCTTGCCGTTTGCAGCTTGAAAAACCTCATAGCCCTGATTTTTTAAATAAATCTCAACCCCTTCACGAATATCCTTGTCATCTTCCACCACTAAAATATGATATTTGTTTTCCATATAATCCCTCATCTTTGTTGAATGTCTTTTCTTTATGTACCGCGATGATTCTATTATATAAGTGAATTGCTTTTCTAGCAACTGATTCTTCACTGTAAGACTTAGCATAAAATAGTATAGTTAATAAAAATAAATTGCGGGTATACAAAATTCACAAGATTTTCTAAAGATACTTAAAGAAAAAAGGAAAAGGCAGCTGTAACGCTGCCTTTTAGCCTACATCTCCCGTTTCTGATAAAAGACAATAGACAGAAGCCATGAGATAATATATATTCCAATTACCAAAGCAACCGTAAGCCAAATCCCCATATTTCCGCTAAGCAGCGACACATTACTTTTAGCAATTATCATACTGCCTGCTAAAAGAGCGGCAAGTACAATATAATAAACAATCCTTCCCTTTTCGGCACCGAACCTAAACACAAAGGGCATCAATATAGAAGGTCCCAGCAGTCCGGACAGAAATATAGTCAACAACATATCTACATAATCCTGTATTATAAAATTGTTCTGGTTGCAAAGATAAAGCGCCTGTATTACGGCAATGCATGCAGTTACTGCCAAGGTGCAGAATAGCCCCACCAAATATTTTACAGATACCAGCTGTGCTTTTGAATAAGGAAGTGTGCTGCTGTATATATCCCATTTCTCCCTCTCGTCATAGGCATATAGGGTCATGGGAAGCATTGCTACCATAATTACAGGATAATAGAGAAAAAATATATTCCCCTCATCTATATATGCTGTTCCTAAAAAAATAATAATCACCAGTAAAAACATACGGCAGTACTTAGTCATTAAATAAAAGTCCTTTAACAGTAAGCCCTTCATATTATTTCATCTCCTTTACCATAAATATAAATAATTGTTCAATATCAATAGGACTGATTTTCATATCTGTGGGTACTGCGCTTCGTGCCACAATAGCCTCAACACCATAAGCAGATTCTTTCTTGCCCTTGATTGCGGAAGGGCTAATGCCGGCAAGCTGCTGTGCCGTACAATGAACAATACCATACTGCTCCATAAGTAAATCCTTCTCCTCGCAAAGAAGCAGCTTCCCCTTGTGAAGAAAGGCAATATAGTCACAGATTTTTTCCAAATCACTTACAATATGAGAAGAAATTAAGATGGCATGATTTTCATCTCTGGTAAATTCTCCAAACATATCAATAACTTCGTCTCTTACCACCGGATCAAGACCACTTGTAGCCTCATCTAAAATCAGAAGTCTGGCGTGATGAGACATTGCCACGGCAATGCCCAGCTTCATCTTCATACCCTTTGAAAATTCCTTAAATGCCTTATTGGTGGGAACAGATAATTTTCGTAAATAATTATCATAAGCACTCTCATCCCAATTATGAAAGGTATGCTTCATAATATTTCCTACCTGTTTGGCAGATAGACATTCAGAAATGCCCACATCGTCCAGTACAACACCCACGTCCTCTTTTGTAAGCCTTATATTGTCTCGATTGTCCTTACCGAGAATGGTAATGGTTCCACTGTCTCTCTTTAGTATGTTCAGAATCAATTTAATGGTTGTGCTTTTTCCGGCTCCATTTTCTCCAATTAACCCCATGATACAGCCGCTTGGCAGTGTAAGCGTCAGATTATCCAAGGTAAAGCCGGGATAGCTTTTGGTTAAATTTTTAATTTCCAGTGCATTCATACATTATCCTCCATAATACAGTTAAACATTTCTATCAGTTCTTGTTTGGTCAAATTACAGGTTGCCGCAAGCTTTCCTATGGCTTCCATATGCTGCTCTATTTGTTTTAAATTTTCTTCTCGCAAAAGCTCGACATTTTTGGGTGCCACAAAACACCCCTTTGCAGCCACGGTAAAAATAAATCCTTCCCGCTCCAGCTCATCATATGCCCGCTTGGTTGTTATCACACTAATACGCAAGTCCTTTGCCAGATTCCGAATGGAAGGAAGCGCCTCTTCCTCCCGCAGCTCTCCGCTTATAATCTGTGCCTTGATTTGACTGTAAATCTGCTCATAAATGGGCGCACCGCTTTTGTTGTCTATGAATATATTCACCTCATCACCTCTCCTCCGGAACTTCTCATATCACGACATTGTACATAATTATGCCCTCTGTACATATACAGTATATACAGTAGATACGTTGCTGTCAATACTATATATAAAAAAAGCACTCCCTTTTTAGGGAGTGCTTTTTCTTCTTACTTCTATTTATGCTAATTAGTTGTTAATCAGCTTATCCTCTTCATTGTTCCAGCTGTAAAGCTTACGAATCTCTTCGCCAACCTTCTCTGAAGGATGCTCAGATGCAAGCTTTCTCATAGCCTTGAAGTGAACCTGCTTACCTGCGGGTGACATATCAAGCAGGAATTCCTTTGCAAAGGTACCGTCCTGAATATCGCTAAGAATCTTCTTCATAGCCTTCTTGGTATCCTCTGTGATAATCTTAGGTCCGGTAATATAATCGCCATACTCAGCGGTATTGGAAATAGAATATCTCATTCCTGCGAAGCCACTCTGATAAATCAAATCTACAATCAGCTTCATCTCATGGATACACTCAAAGTATGCATTTCTGGGGTCGTAGCCAGCCTCAACAAGTGTCTCAAAGCCTGCCTGCATAAGTGCGCATACACCACCGCAAAGAACAGCCTGCTCGCCAAAAAGGTCTGTCTCAGTCTCTGTGCGGAAGTTAGTCTCAAGAACACCTGCTCTTGCTCCTCCGATACCAAGTGCATATGCAAGTGCAATATCCTGTGCCTTGCCGGTAGCGTCCTGCTCAACAGCAATCAGACAAGGAACACCCTTACCTGCCTGATACTCGCTTCTTACAGTGTGTCCGGGTCCCTTAGGTGCAATCATGGTAACATCCACATTCTTGGGAGGTACGATACAACCGAAATGAATGTTAAAGCCATGAGCGAACATTAACATATTGCCTGCTTCAAGGTTAGGCTCAATATCATTCTTATAAAGGTCAGCCTGCTTCTCATCATTAATCAGAATCATAATGATATCAGCCTTCTTTGCTGCCTCTGCTGCGGTATATACTTCAAAGCCCTGAGCCTCTGCCTTAGCCCATGACTTGGAGCCTTCATACAGACCAATAATAACGTGACAGCCTGAATCCTTCAGATTCAATGCATGAGCATGACCCTGACTGCCATAACCGATAATAGCAATGGTCTTACCCTCTAACATGGAAAGATTACAGTCTTCCTGATAAAAAATTTTTGCCATTTTCTTTTCCTCCGTTTTGTTTCTTAGAATAGAATTTATATAACTGATAGGTTCCGTTTTGTTTAAGTTCAGCCAACGGTTTGCCTAGAGCTAACAATAAAAATTATAACATGGTGACATTCTCAATGCCGCGTCCTAAGCCCGCAATACCGGTTCTTGCAAGCTCCAAAATCTCATAATCCCTGAGAAGCGCTATAAATGCATCTATCTTACTCTGATTACCGGTCAGCTCCACAATAATGCTTTCAGGAGCCACATCAATAATATTGGCACGGAAAATATTTGCAACGGAAATAACACTCTCACGCTGCTGTGCCGTTACCTTCACCTTAATAAGTACAAGCTCACGATATACGCTCTCCTCAGGCTTTAATTCCTTAATATCACGCACATCTACAAGCTTTCCCACCTGCTTCTCAATCTGCTCTAAAATTTCATCATCACCGCTTGCCACAATAGTGATTCTGGTATATCTTGGGTCTGCCGTAACTCCGGCTGTAATACTCTCAATATTGTAGCCGCGTCTGGAAAACAGACCGGATATTCTGCTTAAAACACCTGATGTATTATCTACCAATATCTGGAACACTTTCTTCTGCATAACAGCAATTCTGCTCCCTTCTCATACTAGGGTGGTATATACCCTACAATTTATAAATATAACAAGTAAAATACGGAATGTCAATAAAAAGTAGTCTTTATTCCTTTTCTAATCGTTTTCCATACACTTCGACAGCGCAAGAGTTCCTGTCCTCGCCACCTCAACCACGCTAATGGTCTGAAGCATTGTAATCATAAGCTGAATTTTATCGGGTGTATCGCATATCTGAATCATCATGAAATGTTTTGACATATCCACGATTTCTGCCTTCATAATCTCACACAGCTCCATAATGTCGCGGCGGTTGCTCTTATTATACTTAATCTTAATTAACATAAGCTCTCTGGTAATACACTGCTGCTCGGAAAAGGTCTTAACCTTTATAACGTCAAGCTTTTTGTTAAGCTGCTTTTCAATCTGCTCAATGGTTCTTTCATCTCCGCTGCTGACAATGGTCATACAGGATATCGCAGGGTCATCCGTCTCCCCTACCGCAAGACTATCAATATTATAGCATCTTCTGGAAAAGAGTCCGGCAACCTTGCAAAGCACACCCGAACGGTTCTCCACCAATACGGAATATATTCTTTTTTTCATAGCCGCTCCTCCTTTATTTTACCAAATCCATAGGGTCAATCAGACATTCTAACAGCATGGATTCATCCTTTGCCAAGAAGGCATTAAGTGTCTCCTCTGCCTTCTGCATATTGGAAAGACGTAAGAAAGGCATATCATATGCTGCAGCCAGCTTTTCCAAATCAGGACTTCCTGACAGGTCAACCACAGAGTAATTGTCCTTGTAGGTGTAGTGCTGATATTCACGCACCATGCCAAGATAATTGTTTTTCAATACAATAATCTTTACGGGAATTTTGTGTTGTCTCATGGTGGCAAGCTCCATCATAGACATTTGGAAGGAGCCGTCACCGCATACTGCAATAACCTGCTTGTCCATAGCAGCAAGCTTGGCTCCCATTGCCGCAGGTATGGAATAGCCCATGGTTCCCATGCCGCCGGAGGTAAAAAACCTTCCCTTTTTCACAATGTGATAACCACAAGACCAAATCTGGTTCTGCCCTACATCTGCAACATAGATACCGTCCTCCTGCATCTTCTCAGACAACATGGTAATAAATGCAGCAGGGTCAACAAAATCCGGATTCGGAGTGCGCTTTTTCTCCATAGTCTCCCGATAGCCCACCAAGGTAGCAACCCATTCCTCATAATTGCAGGAAAATTCCTCCTTGGCAAAATCTGCAAAAATATGCTTCACATCTCCTACCAAGGGAATAGTTGCACCTGCATTTTTGCCAATTTCTGCCGGGTCAACATCGATATGTACCAGCACCTTATCTTTTGTAATCAAGTCGGGCTGGCTCACTGCCCGATCTGCCACACGGGCACCTACCATAATCAACAGGTCTGATTCATTCATGGCGCGGTTAGCGTATGCCTTGCCGTTGTTTCCCACCATACCAAAATACAGAGGATGCTTTGTAGGCATAACACCAATACCCATCATGGTTGAAACTACAGGAATCTTATATTTCTCAGAAAAAGCCTTAAGCTCCTCTTCTGCCTCGCCTAAATGGACGCCGCCGCCTGCGCATATAATAGGCCGATGCGCCTTTTCCAGTTCCTTGATAACCTTTTTGATTTGTACCGCATGACCCTTAACCGTGGGCTTATAGGTACGCATATTCACCTCTTCGGGATACTCAAATTTGTCAATTACAGCATTTTGAATATCAATGGGTACATCTATCAACACAGGACCTTTTCTTCCGGTGTTGGCAATGTGGAATGCTTCCTTAAAAATACGGGGAATATCCTTTACATTGCGGACAAGATAGCTGTATTTTACAAAGGACTCCACTGCTCCCGTAATGTCAGCTTCCTGAAAAACATCACTTCCCAGAAGCTCGCTGTTTACCTGTCCGGTAATACAGATAAGGGGAATACTGTCCGCAAAGGCAGTTGCAATACCTGTAATAACATTGGTGGCACCGGGGCCTGAGGTAACTGCACACACAGCAGCTCTTCCGGTCACTCTCGCCACACCACTTGCCGCATGAGCGGCATTCTGCTCTGTACGAATGAGAATCGTACGAATATCCGATTCCAAAATACTATTATAAAAAGGACAGATTGCAACGCCGGGGTAGCCAAATACGACCTTTACGCCTTCTGCCTCCAGACATTTAATTATGGCATCTGCTCCATTCATGGAATGTTCCTCCTTAAGATTTATTGTAAGCCCCTCGCTAATAACTGTTTTTTAATATATCACTTTAATTATCACAATTCAACCTCTTTGCCAGTTTTACGGCATCTGCGGCATCCTTTGAATAACCATCTGCTCCTATCTCATCGGCATATTCCTGTGTAATCACGGCACCGCCTATCATTACCTTGGCAGGAAGCTCATTTTCCCTGACAGCTGCAATTACCTCACGCATTCTTTGCATAGTGGTCGTCATTAATGCAGACAGTGCTATAATCTGTGCGTTATGCTCCTTTGCCGCTTCAATTATCCTTTCCTTGGGAACGTCCTTACCCAAATCAATCACCTTAAAGCCATAATTCTTCAGCATTAACGCTACCAGATTCTTGCCGATGTCATGAATATCCCCCTCCACAGTTGCAATCACTACCACCGGCATATCTTTATCATCACTTTCCTTTAGCAGCAACGGCTCCAGCACTTCGATAGAATTTTTCATTGCCTCTGCACTGGCAATCAGCTGGGGCAGAAAATATTTACCCTTGTCAAAATAATCACCAACAGTGTTAATTGCGGGAAGCAGCACCTCGTTTAGCAGCCTGTCCGGCTCCTCCCCCTGTTCTATGGCTTCCTTTGTAAGCTTGCCTATACCATTTCGGTTGCCCTTCAGAACAGCATTATAAAGTGTTTCATGGACAGGGCTTTCTATGCATACTGCCTGTGAGTCCTGCAAAGAGGAAGCCTGTGAAGCTTCACTTATTTTATTCTGTAATCCGCTCTGAAGGTCGGTATTTTTTTTCTCTCTGATTTCCTTTACCTGATTAGCATATTCAATATATCGAAGGTCTGCCTCGTCCTTTGCAAGAAGCAAATCAGTTGCCAATGCACAGCTCACTAAAAGCTCCTGTGAAGGATTGGAAATCGCCATCGTAAGACCTTCCTTGATTGCCAAAGTCAAAAAAGCGGTATTTACAAAGCCGCGCTCCGGCATACCAAACGAAATATTGGAAAGACCGCAGATGGTGGCAAAGCCGCGCTCTCTGCAATAGCGAATGGTCTCCAAAGTTTCTAAAGCGGCTTTCTTGTTGGCTCCAACAGTTGTCACCAAGCCGTCTACAATAATGTCCTCTCGTCTCATGCCGAGGGATAGCGCTCTCTCATATATGGTTTGTATAATCTGCTTCTTTTCATCAAGATTCTCCGGCAAGCCCTTATCTGACAGGGGAAGCAGGATAAACATTGCACCATACTTTGCGGCAATGGGAAGAAGCTTCTCAAATTTTTCGCTTTCCAGCGAAATAGAGTTAATAAGCGCCCTGCCCGGATAATACCTGAGTGCAGCCTCCAACACCTCCACATAGCTGGAATCCAAAGAAAGAGGTAGGCTTGTAACGCCGCTTATTTCCTCAATAGCTCGCAGCATCATTGCCTTTTCATCAATGCCGCTCATACCCATATTTACGTCCAAAATTTGTGCGCCGCAGGCTTCCTGCTCCTCAGCGAACTGCAGCACCCTTTCCATATTGCCTTCTCTAAGCTGCGCCTGCAAAAGCTTTTTCCCGGTGGGGTTGATACGTTCTCCTACAATTATAAATTTATCGGAAAGCCCAAAGGAAACTGTTTGTCTCTCAGAGGTAAGATATCGTACCCCCTCAGGTCTTCTGGGGGCTTCAAGGCTTCTTACCTTGCCAAATTGTTCCCAAAGTCCTCTTATATATGCCGGTGTTGTTCCGCAGCAGCCACCCAAAATAGACGCTCCTGCCTTTACCAGCAGCTTCATTTCCTCTACAAATTCCTCTGCATGCATATTATAGCAGGTATTACCGTTTTCGTCCAAATAAGGTAAGCCTGCATTAGGCTTGGCAATAATGGGAATTGTGGTTACAGAGGCAAGCTCTGCAATTACCCCTTGCATATGTGCAGGTCCTGTAGAGCAGTTAGCTCCCACAGCACAGGCACCCAGACTCTCTGCAACAATAGCGGCTGTCTTAGCATCAGTACCGTAAAGGGTTCTGCCGTCCTCCTGAAAGGTCATAGTCACCATCACAGGCAGTGTACAGACCTCCTTAGCGGCAATCAGCGCAGCTCTCGCTTCTGCCAGGCTCATCATAGTCTCCACCACTAAAAGGTCAACTCCTGCTTCTACAAGGTCGGTAATCTGTTCCTTGTAAACATCAATCAACTGCTCCGGCTCCATGTTTCCAATAGGTCTTAAGGCTTCTCCGGTCATTGTTAAATCTCCGGCGACATAAACCTTCCTGTCACTGCAAGAAGCAGCCTCTTTGGAAATTGCCACCAACTCCTTTATCATGGTGTGCATTTTATCCTCCAAATGATACTCCTGAAGCTTAATGCGATTGGCCGTAAAAGTCGGTGCATAGAGAATATCCGTACCTGCCGCCACATATTCCTTCTGCAAGGCAAGCATAACCTCCCTATGCTCCAGAATCCATTTTTCCGGACAGACACCTGCGGGCATTCCTGCCTTTACCAAATTAGAGCCTGTGGCACCATCTAAATATAATATTTGTCCCTCTATCAGGGTGAAAAATTCATCTCTTGTCATACTAATCTCCATTCAGAAGCAATCATCAAAGCAAAATTGCATTTTTTGCTTTTCCTATCATAACACATGGCAGATTTAATCGTAAAGGGTTCGATTTAACTTATTTTTATAAAAGGTTGCTAAAAATAAAAGAATATGATAAATTTTTTATATTACATAATTATTATTGGAGGGCTAATCAATGCAAAAGAAATTGGTTCTCCTTACTGCCGGACTGATAATGTCTACACTGCTTGGAGGCTGCGGTAAGGATTCCGAATTAACACAGTTTAAAAAGGATATTGATACTTTTTGTACAGATATATCCACACTTGATACCGCTATGAATAATGTCGATGCTACTGCTGTTACAGCAAAAGCAGAGCTTTTAGGCTATCTTGATGATTTGGACGAGAAGTTCAAGGAATTTGCTGCACTTGATTTCCCTGAGGAATTTGATTATCTGGAGGCTTTGGCTGATGAATCCAGCGAATATATGACAGAGGCTGTAACCTACTACCATAAGACATATGATGAAGCAGCAACCTTTAACGAGGCCAATGCCAATTATGCGCAGGAGAATTATTCCCGCGCACTAAAGCGAGTACAGATTATTATTACCTTTCTTCATGGTGAAGAGCCTGCAGATATGGATATTGAAATTCAATATGAATAAGCTAAAGCACATAAAAACTCCCCAAGACTTATGACAAGACTTGGGGAGTTTTCTCTTGCAATCAGCAAATAAATCCTTTAATTATCAATTATAATGATAATGCGCTGGAAAGCTCGTTCATGATAGCTGCTCCAGATACAATCACAATGACAGCAGGTACAAGACCGATAATACCGCATACTAAGCCTGCGATAGCCATGCCCTTTCCGCCCTTTTTCTTAGCCAATGATACACCGCCTAAAACAACTGCCAAGAGTGCCAGTATAACAGGTACATAAGGTACACAGCAAGCCAATACTAATGCACAAATACCTAACACCATAGATGCTACTGCCAATCCTACGCTGGGTTTCTGTTCCGGCTGCTGCATAACAGGAGCCTGTTGATTCTGATTGTAATCCATTGTTCTTTCTCCTTTTATCGTTCCTATTTGATAATCAATGGTTCCTATGTAATTATCACAAAATGATTATATAACAAATTAAGAAATATTTCCACAAAAATTTAAGAAAATTTTATATTTTTTTAATTTTTACAGAATTACTTCTAATTCAAAATTTTAATGGAACCAATAATGGGCAGCTCTTTGTCCTCACCCTGTGCCGCATATACAATGCCAAGAATAACATAAACCAATGTTATCAGCCCCAAAAGAGAGGAAATAAGCCAGCCAATAATAGGAATAATGCCAATTATTCTGCATATAATACTGATTATCACGCCTCCGATGGCAACAACCAGTGCCTGATTCAAGTGAAACTTAGCACCCTCTCTGTCACCTGCACAGTATGCAATTATCCAACCAATTATTGTAATGTAAGCTATAATACCCGTTACCTGCTTATCCATCATAAACTCCTTTCTGCACTCAAAAGTGCTCTGCTTATCAAAGTGTAATATGATAACACAACAATAAAATATTTTTCAATATCCAGTTGCACAGCACTATGACAAGTGCGCCATACAACTGCCATGCATGGAATTTCCAGCCTTTAATATGTAAGATATGAAATTTTCGCATAGTGTTTGTCAGCATAAAACCACCAAACACAACAACCGTATAAATGACCAATGGATGATACCATAAGGATTGAAGTATATGCCCATGAACCAAGGCATCAACTGCTCTGGTTCCACCACAGCCCGGACAGTATAGCCCAAATACCTTCCAAAAAAAGCAAGACGAATCCGGAAGGATTGGAACAATAAACTTAAAATAAATGAAACAACCTATGAGTCCCAAGCCCGCAAACCCAAGTCCTATATAATAGCATTCATCCTCTATCGTTTTGTTTCTATTCATACCTACATATTCTCATAGCTTTGAATCAAATCCTTCATTTCAGGATTTGTAAATACTGCAGCAAAAACAAGAATAACATAAAGAATCATTAAAACAGAAAGTATCGTACCAATGATTGAACAAATCAATCCTGCGGTGCGAATTCCAGATGTCCCATTCTTCTTTCCAATAACTGCACAAATAATTCCTGCAATACCAAATACAATGCCAATTCCATAGCAACAAGCAAATACAATGGAAAGAATACCCATAACTAGGCTGACTATAGCCAATGCATTGCTTTGATTCTGTTGTGCGGGCTCAGCATACACAGGGGGAACCCATGTGGCTGTATTGTCCTGATAGTGATTGCTCTGTTCAGCCTCAACAGTTGTATTCTGTTCATTTTCAAAATTTTGTCCGTCCATATTATTTTCTCCTTTTTTATATTAGTAATGAATTTTAGTCCTTGAGCAGATTTCCGTCTGCATCAGTGGCAATACTACCCGTAAGAATCATGATACCTTCAACAAGACCCCATATACAGATGCCGATAACTAAAAATATACCCACAAAAATGCAGCTTAATACTATACCCACAAGAGTACAAACCAGCTGTATTACTGCCTTGGCAGTATATCCAAGATAAAAGTTATGTACACCAAAGCCTCCCAAAAAGATTCCCAATAAACCGGCAGCCAATCTTGACTTTGCTCCTACAGGTGCAATTTTGGTTGGAACACCACAGGTTAAACATACCTGTGCATTGGGTGGAATCGGCTTACCGCAGTTATGACAGTAATTTGTACCTCGGCCTTTGCTCATACCACATTTCACACACATTACTGCCTCATCTGTTACATAGGGCTCTCCACAGTTTTTACAAAAATACATATAAAACATTTTCCTCCTCTCATAAGTATATGTATAAATCATATCCACATATAATATGATATATTATATTGTGAATTATATCTACTAAAACTTGAAAAAATTTTATTATTTTTATAACAGTTCAGCAATAAAATGATGGTCGAAATGCGTGGGTGCTTGCACGCAAAGCATTTTCAGACTATCATTTTATGAGCGGAGCGCCCTCAAATGAAATAAAAGATGAGCCGCTATGCGGCGTCGGATGCGAAGCAGACGCTTTTATGAATGCAGAGGGCTGAAATAAATCTGCAAAAATGCCGCAATCTTTATAAATTGCGGCATTTACTAATCTTCACTGCTTTTGAGATATGATGTTACAAGCTTAGAATTTACCAGCCTTTGCAGCTTCCTCAATAGAAACGGCAACAGCAACAGTCATACCAACCATAGGGTTGTTACCTGCACCGATAAGACCCATCATCTCAACATGGGCAGGAACAGAGGAAGAACCTGCAAACTGTGCATCGGAATGCATACGACCCATGGTATCGGTCATACCGTAGGAAGCAGGACCTGCAGCCATGTTGTCAGGATGAAGGGTACGTCCTGTACCACCGCCTGATGCAACGGAGAAATACTTCTTACCCTGCTCGATACATTCCTTCTTGTAGGTACCTGCAACGGGATGCTGGAATCTAGTAGGATTGGTGGAGTTACCGGTAATGGAAACATCAACGCCCTCCTTATGCATGATTGCTACACCTTCACAAACATCATTTGCACCGTAGCAATTTACCTTTGCACGAAGTCCATCAGAATAGGACTTGCGGAATACTTCCTTAACAGTGTTAGTGTAAGGATCATACTCAGTTTCAACGAAGGTAAAGCCATTGATACGGGAAATAATCTGTGCAGCGTCCTTTCCAAGACCATTCAAGATAACGCGCAAGGGTTTCTTACGAACCTTGTTAGCTTTCTCAGCGATACCGATAGCACCCTCTGCTGCTGCAAAGGACTCATGACCTGCAAGGAAGCAGAAGCACTCTGTCTCCTCCTCAAGGAGCATCTTGCCCAAATTACCATGACCAAGACCAACCTTACGGGTATCAGCAACGGAACCGGGAATACAGAAAGCCTGTAAGCCTTCGCCGATTGCAGCTGCTGCATCTGCTGCTCTTCTGCAATCCTTCTTGATAGCGATTGCAGCACCTACTATGTAAGCCCAGCAGGCATTCTCGAAGCAGATAGGCTGAATGCCTTTAATCTGATTATAAACATCAAGTCCGGCATCCTTGGTGATTTTCTCAGCTTCCTCAAGAGAAGCAATACCATAACTGTTTAATACGGAATTGATTTTGTCAATTCGTCTTTCATATGATTCAAATAATGCCATTGTAATTGTCCTCCTATCCTACTCTTGTCTGGGGTCGATAATCTTTACGGCATCAGCCACACGACCATACTGACCCTTAGCCTTCTCATAAGCGGTGTTAGGGTCATCGCCCTTCTTAATAAAGTCGGTCATCTTACCAAGACTTACAAACTGGTAACCGATAATCTGGTCGTCAGCATCAAGTGCGATACCGGTTACATAGCCCTCTGCCATTTCAAGATAACGAGGTCCCTTCTTTAAGGTACCATACATAGTACCAACCTGACTTCTAAGACCCTTGCCCAAATCCTCAAGACCTGCACCGATAGGAAGTCCGTCTTCAGAGAAAGCACTCTGAGTACGTCCGTAAACAATCTGTAAAAACAGCTCTCTCATTGCAGTGTTAATAGCATCACATACAAGGTCTGTATTTAATGCCTCCATTACAGTTCTGCCGGGTAAAATTTCAGCAGCCATAGCTGCGGAATGAGTCATACCGGAGCAGCCGATTGTCTCAACCAATGCCTCCTGAATAATGCCTTCCTTAACATTTAAGGTCAGCTTGCAGGCACCCTGCTGAGGCGCACACCAGCCCACACCGTGTGTAAGACCGGAAATATCTTTAACTTCTTTCGCTTTTACCCATTTTGCTTCTTCTGGGATAGGAGCACAGCCGTGAGCAACGCCTTGTGCTACTGGACACATTTCTTCAACTTCCTTTGAATAAATCATGTGAAATCTCCTTTCAAATCTGTACTTACAATACTATACGAAATAATACCGTAATCATCGTGTACATTCTCTCATATTTGTTGCAAAAAATCCAGTGCTTTTTAAGATTTTTTGTCAATAATATTCTTACTGCTTTTGTAGATACTGTGCGCAGGAATAACTCCTCTTACCATGGAGGTAGGGTAAATATTAGAATCCCTGCCGATAACAGTACCGGGATTTAAAACTGAGTTACAGCCTACCTCAACGCTGTCTCCCAGCATAGCCCCCATTTTCTTTAAGCCTGTTTCCAGTTTTTCTGTTCCGTTCTTTATTGTTACCAAGGTTTTGTCGCTCTTTACGTTGGAGGTAATGGAACCTGCACCCATATGAGCCTTGTAACCAAGCACACTGTCGCCAACATAATTGTAGTGAGGTACCTGAACCTTATTAAACAGCACTACGTTTTTTAGCTCGGTAGAGTTGCCTACCACTGCTCCCTTACCCACAATGGCATTGCCTCTGATAAATGCACAATGACGTATTTCAGCCTCCTCATCAATGATAAGGGGACCGTTTAAGCAGGCTGTAGGCGCAACCTTGGCACTTTTTGCTACCCATACGTCCTCAGCCCTCTTTTCATAAAGCTCCTCCGGAAGGCTTTTTCCCAATTCTAAAATAAAGTCATGAATTTGTGGCAGCACCTCCCATGGATAGGTAACATTTCTAAAAAGCTCTGCTGCAATTGTTTCGTTTAAATCGTAAAGTTCATTGACTGTAACCTGATTCATACTTTTATTATCCTCTTCTTTCATTCTGCTTCATATTCTACCCTTAGAGCCATCTTACTTTTTCACATAATAAGCCTCTGCTGTACGGAACTGCTCGTATAATGACCGCTGGTTGTTCAACTGCTTGACAATATTAGTTCTGCGCGCCACAAAATCTGTGAGCTTTTGCATATATTCCTCAGAAGATATATTCCCGTCTGCCACCATGGTAAGCCCCTTTTCCCAGCTTGCCGTCAGTGCCGGATCAAGCAGCGGCTTGATAGAGCTGCCAACCACATCATATATCATTTCTCCCATAAGAGTGGGTGTAAGTACCTGCGTTTTTTTGTTCAGAGCAAGATACTCAATATTTATCAGCTTTTTTAAAATCTCTGCTCTGGTGGCACTGGTTCCGATTCCACTGCCCTTAATCTGTGCCCGAAGCTCCTCGTCCTCGATAAACTGTCCTGCATTCTCCATGGTCAAGATAATGCTTCCCGATGTATAGCGCTTTGGAGGCGATGTCTCGCCCTCCTTGATTTCATAAGATGCCACGTCAATATGGTCACCCTTTTTCAGCGCCAACAAAAGTCCTGTAAGCTCCTCATCACATTTTTCCTCAATTTCCTCGCTCCCCTCCTGCTTGACATTTTCCTTTTCGTTCTCTTTTCCCTTATCGTTGTCCCTCTTAGTGGAAACCTTCAAATACCCCTCCTCCAGTAACACCTTAAAGCTTGCGAAAAATTTCTCCTCCTTCACCCTTATGCAGAGAGCAAACTTTTGATATACCGCAGCCGGATAGAAAATGCTAAGGAAACGTCTTACAATCACCTCGTAGACCTTTACCGAGGTTGGCGGCAGAGCAGATAAATTATTTATGCCCTGACCCGTAGGGATAATGGCGTAGTGGTCGGTAATCTGCTTGTCGTTCACATAACGGGTTTTAGCGATTCCCTTATAGCTTCCATTTTGCAAAATCTCAGCAGCAAATGCTCCTGCCGGAGTATAGCTTCTAAGTCCGGAAATGTTTTTGTGAATTTCCTTTGCCACCGCACTGGAAAGCACTCTTGCGTCCGTTCGGGGATAAGTAACCATTTTCTTTTCGTACAATTCCTGAACAATTCTAAGCGTCTCGTCCGGACTTATTTTAAAATACTTAGAGCAGTCATTTTGCAGCTCCGCAAGATTGTATAAAAGCGGTGGATTTTTATTTTCCTTTTTTCGCTCAATACTCTCCACCAGCACATCGCCTACCGGCTCCTCTTGTAAATGAGCAATCAGCTTTTCGGCACTCTCCTTCTCCTTAAAGCCATTTTCCTTGTAAAGAGCCGGGGAAGCATAATAGGGCGAACCCTCCACAGCTCTCCATTCACCGGAAAACTCCTTACTCTGTAGCTGGAAATTACCAATCACTCGATAAAAGGGCGTTTTTACAAAGGAACGAATCTCCCGTTCTCTGTTGACCACCATACCTAAAACACAGGTCATAACCCGTCCTACTGAGATAACAGCCTTATCTCTTTTCAGATAATCCTTTACTGTTCTGCCATATTTTAGTGTCAGCACCCGGGAGAAATTAATACCCATCAGATAATCCTCCTTGGCACGCAAATAAGCGGCATCACTCAAGCTGTCATACTCTGACAAATCCTTTGCCTCCTTTATGCCGCGCAGAATTTCCTCCTCTGTTTGGGAATCAATCCATACCCTTTTTCGCTCCTTACCCTTTACACCGGACATCTGTTCCACCAGACGATAAATGTATTCTCCCTCACGCCCTGAGTCTGTGCATACATAAATGGTAGAAACGTCCTCACGATTTAACAGCGAGCTTACAATCACATACTGTTTTTTAACTCCATCAATTACCTCGTACTTAAATTCCTCAGGCAAAAAGGGAATAGTATCAAAGCTCCAGCGCTTGAATTTCTCATCATAAGCCTCAGGATAGCTCATTGTTACCAAATGACCTACACACCATGTAACAATGGCATTATCGCCTTCCAAGTATCCGTCCTTGGATTTCATATTCACTTTTAAAGCATTGGCAAATTCTCTTGCCACGCTGGGTTTTTCTGCTATAAATAAATTTTTTCCCACAAAATGTCATCCTTCATTTGATATAATATGCTGCAGTTTCACCTTGCCGGATGCTGCTTCCAGCTTTAGCCTTTTATCAAAATCCTTCTCACAAAACAGCCTTATGCTGTCTGCCTTTATCATCGCCTTTTTCAGCTGGAATAACAGCCACTCATAATCCTCATAGGTCATAATCCTTGCATAGGAGCAGGCCGCCACCGTAATATGACCTTCCGTATCCTTTGCCACAATATCTATGGAGCCTGTTTTCCCAAGCCACTCACCCACATAAGAATAGCCTCCGGAAAGCTGCTCCCTACAGATTTTGCGATAAGTCTCCTCTACAAAATCAGGATAATAATCCTTAACCATTTTTTCGTAAAACTCCTGTGAATCCAACTTCTGAAGCATACTTTGATTTGGAAATAAAAAACGAAAATAAAATCTGACGTAAGGATTGGCAATACGATAAATTCCCTTTTGGGCATTGGCATAACCGCCGGATTCAAAGGAAAACACCTTTTCCACTAAATCAAGCTCCATTAAATTTTTAAGATAGACGCTGATTTTCGCCCGGGAAAATCCGGTATGCTCATAAATATCATTCAGCTTATTACAGCCTCTTGCCATGGCCGCAAGGAGTGTGTTATAAACAGCCGGCTCCCGAAGCTCCTCTGCCATATACATGGTCATCTCTTCATAAAGACGGCTTTCCCTATCAAGAATATTGTGAATAATGTTATCCCGTGCGGAAAGCTTATCTGAAAAGCTATTCCACAGACCGGGGATTCCACCCAACGCCGCATAGCACTCTATACCGTCCGTTAAAGAATAACCGGGAAATAGCCGACACATATCGGCAAATTTCATCTCGCGTACCTTTAGAAGACCATTCAAAGCTGAGGCAAGGCTGCCGATTTTCTGAATCATATTGTTTTCCACCCAGCCGGACGCAGAGGTACAAAGCAGCACCAATACAGGTGAATTTCTTCTCTCCTTAAGGAAATGTGTAAGCTTCTCCATAAAAGTATCATCTGCCTTTAATGCATGGTGAAACTCATCAATAACCATCACCTGCTTACCTGCTTCTTCCTCCGGAAGCACACATGAAAAAAGCTCCTGATATTCAGGATATTTTTTGATGGAATATCCCTGCTCCAAAAGCTCTGTTGCCCACTGATAGCGCTGTTCTCTTGCCGCACAGGCTCTTGCCAGATAATATGCACTTTTCTTACCCTCGGTAAAATGCTTTAAGAGAGTGGTTTTCCCCACTCCCTTTTGTCCATAGACCACCAATATCTGACTGCCTTCACCCACATAATAGTGCTCTAAAAACTTAAGTTCAGCCTCTCTCCCAATAAACATATGTACCTCACAACAGCCCTTGCAGCAGCTTCTCTATTTCCTCTGCCGACTGTGGCTTTCCTAGCAAATAACCCTGTATCACATCACAACCAATAGCATGTAAATAATTATATTGCTGTTCCTCCTCTACTCCCTCGGCAACAGATTCAAAGCCTAATGCTTTTACCATTTCAACAATAGATTCTGTTATTATCCTCGTGGTGGAATCCGTAAGCACCGTATCAATAAAGCTCTTGTCTATTTTCAGCGTGTTGATGGGAAGCTTCTTTATATAGCTTAAGGAGGAAAAGCCGGTTCCAAAATCATCAAGTGAAATTCGGATTCCGTGTTCATTTAAAATTTTCAGCTTGGCAGACACTGCTTCAAAATCATCAATCAGAATGCTTTCTGTCACCTCAAGCTCTACCTCGGAGGGCTCAACATTGTATTTCTGTAATACACTTAAAAGAGAATCCACAAAATCCTCCTTCTGATACTGCTTTGCAGAAATATTGATTGCCAATACCATGTGAATTCCATAGCGATTACGCCAACTGGCATATTGTCTGATGCTCTCCTCTACCACCCAGTTTCCAATAGGAATAATAGAACCGTTTTTTTCGGCAATGGGAATAAAGACTCCCGGACTTATCATGCGGTCGCCTCCATCTCTCCAGCGTATTAGCGCCTCCACGCCGCGAAGTCTCTTATTTCCGGTATAATATTGGGGCTGATAATAGAGCTCAAAATGATTATGAGATACTGCTTCCTTTAACTTATTCTCAATCTCCACAGAATGTAGGAATTCATTCAAGGTAGTAGTATCATAGTATTGTATGGAATTCTTACCCAACGCCTTGCATTTGTACATGACAATTTCAGCACAGTTAATCAGCCCCAGTGCTGTAGCTGACGCCTCAGGATACTCTGCCACCCCAATGCTTACAGTAAGATAGATATCCTGCCCATTACTCAACCGGAAGGGCTCCTTTGTTCTCCTCTGAATTGCCTTATGAAGCTGCTCAACACTACAGGTACCGGAGGGATTGTATATTGCAATACAATATACATCACTGTCCAAGTGGCAGATAAGCAGCTTTTCATCTGAAAATTCCTTCAGGAAAAAGCCGAGCTGCTGTACCACCTCATCACCAACAACCATTCCCAAGCCATCATTTATCTTGTGGAAATCATCAATATCAATCATCATTACACTGATAATATCATTATTCTCCGATGCTTTTCTGACATATTCACCCAAAAGACGCACAAAATAATTACGGTTGTAAAGCCCGGTAATGCTGTCGTAATATGCAAAATAAGTCAATTCTTCATTTTGCAGCTGATATTTTGTAATGTTTGTTATCGTTACAATTTTGTCAACAGGTTGGCTGTTTTCTCCGCGAACCACATTTACGCGAAAACGCAGCCAACCCCTTTTATCCCTTTGTCTGCACTCTACAACATCATTTTCTTTTCCGTTCTTCTCAGGAAATAAAGCCTCTCTCAGGGGCAGCACATAGGCATCATCAACAAAGTCACAAAGCTGCACTATGTCCCTTATCTCTGAAATATCAAAATTAAAAAATTCCTTCCATTTCCCCAGTGCAGTAACTTCGTTTTTATCAAAGGAGTAATACAAAAAAACACAGTCTGCTGTATCACATACTAAACGATACATTCGTTCCTTGTTACTCAGCTTCTGATTCATCGCCTTCAATAAATCTAATTGATAGTGCAATTCATTCATACCTATCTCCTGCCTCTACCGTCATACTACAGGTAAATCTATTTTTGGGTGATATATCCCTGTGCCTTTAAAAGCTCTGCGCAAAGCACAGCACCACCTGCCGCACCACGGACAGTATTATGTGAAAGGCCCACAAACTTGTAGTCATAGACTGTATCCTCGCGAAGACGTCCTACACTGACACCCATACCATTCTCATAATCTACGTCCAGCGTTACCTGAGGTCTGTTATCCTCCTCAAGATACTGAATAAAATGCTTAGGAGCACTGGGAAGACCCAGTCTCTGAGGCTCACCGGAAAAGGCACGAAGCTTTTCAATCAACTGCTCCTTGGTGGGCTTCTTCTTAAACTTAACAAATACAGCTGCGGTATGACCGTTAAGCACCGGCACTCTGATACACTGACAGGTAATAACAGGGCTTGTGGCAGGCCGGATTACGCCGTCCTTAATCTCACCCCAGAGACGAAGAGGCTCCTTCTCGCTCTTCTCCTCCTCACCACCGATATAGGGGATAATATTTCCCTCCATCTCAGGCCAATCCTTAAAGGTCTTGCCTGCGCCGGAGATTGCCTGATAGGTGGTTGCAACTACCTCGTAGGGTTCAAACTCCTTCCATGCGGTAAGAACGGGCGCATAGCTCTGAATGGAGCAGTTGGGCTTAACAGCCACAAAGCCTCTTGTGGTTCCCAGACGCTTCTTTTGGAACTCAATTACCTTCATATGCTCAGGATTTATCTCAGGTACGACCATAGGCACATCAGGCGTCCATCTGTGCGCACTGTTGTTGGATACAACAGGAGTCTCTGTTTTCGCATAATCTTCTTCTATTTTCTTAATTTCTTCCTTGGTCATATCAACTGCGCTGAATACAAAATCAACCTGAGAAGCAACCTTTTCTACCTCATTAACATTCATAACTACAATTTTCTTTACAGCTTCGGGCATGGGAGTTGTCATCTTCCACCTGTCACCCACAGCCTCCTCGTAGGTCTTGCCTGCGGAGCGGGGACTTGCCGCAATCGTAGTTACCTCAAACCAGGGATGATTCTCCAAAAGAGAAATAAATCTCTGTCCAACCATACCGGTTCCGCCTAAAATACCAACCTTTAACTTATCACTCATAATTTTCTCCTTTTCTTCATCCGGCATTGCCGGTCTCCTCATTTATAAATCAACCGTTTTGACCTCTATAGAGGCTTTCGGCGATATACCGATTCTGTTACTTAGTTTTATTCCTGCTCCATAACCTTGTCGGGGAAGAATTTCTCCTCCTGCTCTAAATAAGCCTTATGAAGACTTATTACCTCACGCATGGCATCAGGTCCCGGTGCTCCCACAGTAAGCCGCTTCTCAACACATGCTTTCAGAGAAATGGCATCGTAGATATCTGAGCCGAATTTGTCACTGATTGACTTAAGCTCCTCCAAACTTAGAGCATCAATGGAGGTATTCTTATCAATACAATACAGCACAAGCTTGCCAATAATTCCATGAGCATCTCGGAAGGGAACACCCTTATTTACCAGATAATCAGCTGCGTCTGTAGCATTGGTAAAGCCGTTCATGGCACTCTTCGCCATACGCTCCTTATTAAACTTCATGGTTTGTAGCATACCTGTAAAAAGTACCAGACAATCCTCCACAGTATCAATGGCGTCAAAGGTGACCTCCTTATCCTCCTGCATATCCTTATTGTAGGCAAGAGGAATACCCTTCATTGTGGTAAGAATTGACATAAGCGCTCCGTATACACGACCCGTCTTGCCTCTTACCAGTTCCGCAATATCGGGATTCTTTTTCTGGGGCATAATGCTGCTTCCGGTTGAATAAGCGTCATCTATCTCCACAAATTGATATTCGTTGGAATTCCAAATGATGATTTCCTCGCTGAATCGGCTTAAATGCATCATAATTGTAGACAGGGCAGCTAAGAACTCTATGAGATAATCTCTGTCTGCTACGGAATCCATGCTGTTTAAAGTAGGCCCCTCAAAGCCCATCAGAACAGCTGTATAATTCCTGTCTAAGGGATAGGTGGTTCCTGCCAATGCACCCGCACCCAAAGGACAGTAATTCATGCGCTTAAAAATATCCTTCATGCGCTGCCTGTCTCTCTTGAACATCTCGAAATATGCTCCGTAGTGGTGTGCCAGTGTGGTGGGCTGTGCCTTCTGCAAATGGGTAAAGCCCGGCATATAAGTGTCTATATTGGCTTCCATAGTATCCAAAATCACTCTGAGAAGCTTCTCCAGATGAGAGTCCACCTCAAGCACCCTAAGCCGGGTGTATAATCTCATGTCCAGCGCCACCTGATCGTTACGGCTTCTTCCGGTATGCAGCTTCTTTCCTGCATCTCCAATACGTTCAATGAGATTTGCCTCCACAAAGCTGTGAATATCCTCATATTTCTCGTCGATGACAAGCTTTCCCGCAGTTACATCCTCGCGAATGCCGGTTAATCCCTTGATAATGGCATTTCGCTCTTCCACAGTCAGAATTCCCTGCTTGGACAGCATAACCACATGAGCAATGCTGCCTTCAATATCCTGATAAAATAATCTTTTATCAAAACGAATGGACGCGTTAAAATCATAAACCATCTGGTCTGTCTCCTTGGTAAAGCGTCCTCCCCATAATTGTGCCATAGTGTTCTCCAATCTGCTCAAATAATTAAACTTGAATTTGATATTACCATAAAACATATTTTATTGCAATACAGCGAAGCCTGTCAAGCGGTTTAACATTTCCTTTTTCATTTCATATTATAAATAAAGAAAAAATGCCCGAAAGGTCCTGTCCTTCATGCAAAATATCCTTGAGTTGAAAAATATAGGTTATGCCTATCATACACTTCAGGGAGAAACCAAGGCACTGGAAAACATCTCCTTCCATGTGAAAGAAGGAGAATTTGTTGCCATTGTCGGGCCAAGCGGCTGTGGTAAATCAACCCTGCTTTCCATTATTGCCGGGCTTCTTGAACCGGAGGAGGGAACCATTTTAGTAAACAATCCCGACGGCTCCCTGCATTATCCACGAGTTGGCTATATGCTACAGCGCGACCACCTTCTGGAATGGCGAAGTATCTATAAAAATGTTATCCTTGGTCTTGAAATTAATCATATGATGACAGAGGAAAGACTTTCTTATGTAAATCAGCTTCTTTTTGACTATGATTTGGATAAATTCAGAGACAAACGCCCCAGCGAACTTTCCGGGGGAATGAAGCAGCGTGCGGCTTTGATTCGCACCCTTGCTCTCGACCCGCAGCTGCTTCTCCTTGATGAACCCTTTAGTGCTTTAGACTATCAGACAAGGCTTATGGTGTCTGCCGATATCTGTCATCTAATTCGCAACACCGGGAAAACCATGATTATCATTACTCATGATTTATCAGAGGCAATCAGCCTTGCAGACCGCATCATTATTCTTTCTTCCAGACCCTCTATTGTTAAAAAGGAAATGGAAATACACCTGACGCTTCAGGATAATTCCCCGTTAGCGGCAAGAAATGCGCCTGAATTTTCAGGCTATTTTAATCAATTATGGGAGGAACTGACCAGTGAATAAACATTCCGGAGAATTGACCATGCAGGAGTATTTCATAACCACACACAAAAGACAGCGCCGTCTCATTACCTCCTATCGTTTTCTGATTATGCTTTTTTTCCTGATTTTTTGGGAGGTTTCTGCTGATTTGGGAATTATCGACAGTTTTTTCTTTTCCAGTCCAAGCCGTGTGGTGTTACAGTTTATCAAGCTTTGTGCCGACGGACAGCTCTTTCGGCATATCAGCATTACACTTTGGGAGACTATCATCAGCTTTCTGCTAGTGTTTATCATAAGTCTTGCACTATCCACGCTACTATGGTATTCCACAAAACTGTCTGATGTGCTGGAGCCCTACCTTGTAATTTTGAACAGCCTTCCCAAGTCAGCTCTTGCACCGCTTTTTATCGTATGGCTGGGAACCGGCATGACAACCATCATTGTGGCAGGTATCTCCGTGGCATTATTCGGCTCCATTATAAGCTTTTATACAGGCTTTAAGCAATGCGACCCTGAAAAAATCACATTGATATATACTCTCGGAGGCAAAAAGGGGGCTGTGTTCTGCAAGGTGGTATTGCCCGGCAGCCTTCCTACACTGCTGTCCACCTCCAAGGTCAATATCGGTCTAGCTTTGGTAGGAGTCATTATCGGAGAATTCCTTGCTGCAAGACAGGGCTTGGGTTATCTGATTATATACGGCTCTCAGGTCTTTCAGCTAAATCTTGTCATCACCAGTGTTATTATTCTATGTTTAATTGCCTTTGGATTTTATAAGGCGATACAGGGGATTGAATACCGATTGAAAAAGAAAATGGGAAGCTAACTAAAATACTGTCAACAAAACACCCGCAAAGCCTTTTTGACCTTACGGGTGATGCTACATAAATATCAAGCATCCAATCAACAATTCGTATAAAATCATTGCAGTCAACCTCTGTAGCTTTAAAGGAAAGGGTCAATATGAAATACTTCCGTATTAAAAAAACGATAAATATGACAAAATGCCAATTTATCGTTTTTTCTAAAAGCTGAAAATGGGACTCGAACCCACGACCCCTTCATTACGAGTGAAGTGCTCTACCAACTGAGCTATTTCAGCATGATACACTCAGCCGCATCATGGCGGCTAAATGTATTATATATGTTCTTATCCATTTTTGCAACAAGGAATTTTTTTAAATCCATCTTCTATTTATTCACTTTGCGGCAGATGCACGTCCAATTGAGGAAAAGGAATGGTAATGCCTGCCTCGTCCAAGGCATATTTACAGCTTTCCGTAATACGCCATTTACCTTCCCAGTAATCAGCATTATCCAGCCAACAACGCACACCCAAATCCACACTGCTTGCAGCCAGTTCATTTACAAATACACGCATTTCCATATCTTATTTGACTGCGCTGTCTTTTTCCAAAACCTTTTGCAGCATTTCCTTTGCCTGCTTGATATCGGCATCATAGGATATGCTTACGACAATATCAAGTCTGCGATGTTTTTCGGCGGTTACATTAACAAGACTGTTGTTTGCTAATGCACCGTTGGGTAATATAATCACACGATTGTCAGGAGTAAGCAGCTTGGTGTAGAAAATCTGGATTTCCGAGACAGTTCCCTCCTGCTTGCCGGCATTTTCAATAATGTAATCCCCTACCTTAAAGGGCTTTAACAACAAGATTAGAACGCCACCTGCAAGATTTGAGAGGCTTCCCTGTACTGCCAGACCGATTGCAACACCTGCAGAACCTAAAAGAGCTACGATACTTGCTGCATCAACTCCAAGGAAGGAGGCAATAAAGAATATCAGCACCACATATAATGCTGCTTTCACAAAAGATTCTACAAATTGCGTTGCTCCTGTTTCTGCGTGTGCACGCTCCATAGACCTACGGACAATTTTCCGCACAAGCTTGATTAGCTGACTGCCAATCAGTAAAATGAGTAGTGCCAGCAGCACGCGCACTCCCAACTGCAAAATTTTATTTGGAAGTTCTTCAAAAAATGCACTGCCGCCTTTCTTCATATATGCTCCTAAGGCTCCGGCTACATTAGCCGCACATATTTTTTCCATTTTTCTTCATTACCTTTCTGCATTTATTTCTTCCGTTTTTTCTGTACGGCAGACTTAGCAGACTTTTTTGATGTTGCAGCTTTCGCTGACAGCTTCTGCAGTTCTTCCTCCGTATAAGGAATATACTGTAATATACTTAAGGACAAGGGAGCCAGCTTCACGGTAACAGATTCCGGTCTGTCATCCCACTCCTTTTTCTTGGAAGTCTTTACACGAGGATTTACCATACCATTTCCACCGAATTCCTTAGCGTCAGTATTAAAAATCTCTTTATATTTTCCGGCAAAAGGTACTCCTGTGGTAATTTCCTGCGGAATGCCTGCAAAATTAGCCACAACCAGCAAAGTATCCTTCTTATCAATTCCCTTTCTTGCATAGCTTAGGTAACAGTCATTGGCAGAAATATTGTTAATCCATTCGAAGCCGTCCACAGAATCATCTAACATATATAACGCCTTATTATTCTGATATAAATGGTTTAAGGCCTTTACCAAGGTAGCGATTCCCTTATGTTCAGGCACGTCTAAAAGCTCCCATTCTACCTGTCTTCCCTCATTCCACTCGTCAAATTCACCGATATCCTGCCCCATAAACAAAAGCTTCTTGCCGGGATGGGTCATCATATAGGCATAAGTCAGTCTCAGATTAGCAAACTTTTCTTCTCGCTCTCCCGGCATTTTGCCAAGCATGGTTGCTTTGCCATGTACTACCTCGTCATGAGAAAATACCAGCATAAATTTTTCACTGTAGGCATAAATCATGCTGAATGTTAGCTCCCCATGATGATAGCTTCTGAAATACGGGTCGTTTTTTATATAATCAAGATAATCATTCATGAAGCCCATGTTCCATTTTAGGTCAAAACCCAGACCGCCTTCATTCAAATTTCCTGTAATCAAGGGAAATGCCGTACTCTCCTCTGCAATGGAAAGCACTCCCGGATTTCGCTTTTTCATAATGGAATTCAAATGCTTAATAAGCTCAATCGCCTCAAGATTCTCGTTACCGCCGTACATATTGGCAACCCATTCTCCATCATTTTTACCGTAATCCAAATAAAGCATACTTGCAACTGCGTCCATTCGAATAGCATCTGCATGATATTTTTCCACCCAGAACAAGGCATTGGCAATCAGATAATTGGAAACCTCCGGTCTGCCATAATTGTAAATCAGAGTACCCCAGTGAGGGTGATAACCCTGTCTCGGGTCAAAATGCTCATAAAGACAGGTGCCGTCAAAATTAGAAAGCCCATAGGTATCTCTGGGAAAATGCGCCGGAACCCAGTCTAAAATAACGCCGATTCCTGCCTTATGCAGCTCATTGACAAAGTACATGAAGTCCTCCGGAGAACCATATCGTGCAGTTGGTGCGTAATAACCAATTACCTGATATCCCCATGAACCGTCAAAGGGATGCTCCATTACAGGCATAAGCTCCACATGAGTATATCCCATTTCCTTCACATATTTTATCACCTTGGGCGCTATATCACGATAGTTGGCATACGCTTCGCCTTCCTTCGGCTCCATAAAAGAACCCAAATACATCTCATAAACACTGATTGGTGCATTACCACATTGAAAAGCCTCTCTGCTCTCCACAAATTCCTTATCCTCCCATGGGAAGCTTCTGATATCTGCAATCACGGAAGCACTCTCAGGGCGCAGCTGTGCCGCATTGCCATAAGGGTCCGCCTTCAGATAAGTGATACCGCTCTTTAGCTTTAATTCATATTTATAGTTATCACCGGGCTTTGCAGCCGGTACAAACACCTCAAAGATTCCTGAATCCCACAATCTTCTCATCTGATGCACTCTGCCGTCCCAGTTGTTGAAATCTCCTACCACGCTGACGCGAAGCGCTCCCGGTGCCCATACGGCAAAATAGGTTCCTTCCTCACCATCAAGGCACATAGGATGTGCACCCAGCTTTTCATAAATGGTATAATGAATGCCGTTCTTAAATTTTTCTGTATCCTTTTTGGTGATAACTGGCTCATGGCGATAGGCATCCTTGCAGACTCTCTCACTTCCGTCACCATAGACTACACAATACTGATAATCGGGAAGCTCCTTTTGTGGCAAAAACACTGCAAAATATCCTGCCTCATCCACCTGCTCCATAGCAAGCTTGCTGTCCTTCCATTCAACAAAGACCTCCACTGCTTCAGGGAAGTAAGCCTGTAACAATATCTGCCCTCCCACCTTATGGGGTCCTAACAGCTCATGAGGATTGTCACACTCCGAATAAATAATTGCTTCGATTTTGGGCCAATTCATCTGCTTGTATAATTTATTTGTCATATAATTTCTCTCCCTTCCGAAGCCGTTTATTGGCTTACATTGCCTAAATCATGTAAAAACAATCCGCTTCTCAATTTCGGCTCAAACCATGTGGATTTTGGCGGCATAAGTCTTTTGGCATCTGCCACATCAAACAGCTCCTTTATTGAGGTAGGATACATGGAAAAAGCCAGCTTCATATCTGTATCTGCTCTGCGCTCCAGCTCTTTAAGTCCTCTGATGCCTCCCACGAAATCAATCCTTTTGTCCGTCTTGGGGTCTGTAATACCAAGAATAGGAGCCAAGATATAATTCTGCAACAGCGAAACGTCCAAGCCCTCCACGACATCTGTGCTGCAAATGCCTTCCTTTGCCTTCAAATGATACCACAAGCCCTCTATGTACATTCCAAAATTGCCCTTTTCTCTGGGGGCATATGGCTTATCACCCACACATTCTACCTCAAAGCACTGACTGACCTTCTCAAAAAATTCAGACCTTTCTAAACCATTTAAATCCCTCACCACACGATTATAATCCATAATATGCAATTCCTCATCAGGAAACAATACAGACAGGAAATAATTATATTCTTCCTCTCCTGTATAATCCGGATTTTCACCCCTTCTTTTTAGACCAACCTTAACTGCCGAAGCACAGCGATGATGTCCGTCTGCAATATATATGGCAGGAATATCACGAAAGCTCTTTCTTATTGTATCTATCATTGTCTCATCATCAATCACCCAAACCCGGTGAACAATTCCATCCTCAGAGGTAAAGTCATAAACAGGCACACCTTTCTTTACTTTAAGCGTAACATCACGCAGAATGGAATTTGCGCGATATGCCAAAAAGATAGGGCCTGTCTGCATATTACATACATCTACATGACGTATGCGGTCCTGCTCCTTATCAGCTCGTGTATTCTCATGCTTTTTAATAATATTGTTATTATAATCATCAATAGATGCACACGCAACAATCCCCGTCTGCCCTCTCCCATTCATAATCTGTTCGTAAAGATAATAACAGGGCTTTTCCTCTTTTATAAATCTTCCCTCTGTAATCTGTTCCTGAAGCATACTATGTGCCTTTTCATAAACTTCAGGCGCATAAGTGTCCACTTCCATGCCAAACTGTGTCTCTGCACGGTCAATCGCTAAAAAAGAAGCCGGATTCTTTTTTACAACTTCACAGGCCTCCTCCCTGTTATATACATCATAAGGAAGCGCTGCTATCCTTTCTTCCCAGCCCTTACTCGGGCGATATGCACAAAATGGTCTGATTTCCGCCATGCTTTACTCCTTTCAATTTTAAAACCAAATGCCTGCTGTGTTCTCTTTGCAATTTCCGCGCTTCGCGCTCTCTGATTTTTTCGCTAACCTTATCAGGAAAATCAAATGCCTGCTTCGCAGTCGCTTGATTTTCTTCTCTTTTAAGCTCTAAAATCAAATTGCTTTGCAATTTCCGCGCTTCGCGCTCTCTGATTTTTTCGCTAACCTTATCAGGAAAATCAAATGCCTGCTTCGCAGTCGCTTGATTTTCTTCTGATAAGGTTATTTTATCAAATATGGCTAGGCATAACAAGCATTTGGTGCTAAAATATACAGAAAAGGTATGTAAATAATTACAGAAATGAGGTTTTGATAATGACAAATGAACAACGTAAAATATTAGAACGTGTCAATGCATACGCCGAGGAGGTTATGGGAGATATTGACCCGCAAAAGGTGCAGGTTTCCGTTCAGCTTGAAAAGCTTAAGCCTGTTATGGAGGTTATTGCCGCTGAACTGGAAATGAGTCTTGAAGAGTTTTTTATCCTGTATATGGACTTGCAGAGTGAGGCGTCCTGTGCAACGGAGGCAAAGCTTCGTGATGAGCTGAAGGATTTAAATATGGGTGATGATATGCCTATGCTGTTTAGATAAAAGCAAAGAACAAGCTGTAAATTCCTTGTAAGATTTTACAGCTTGTTCTTTTACTTTTATTACTTTTATTGCTTTTAATTAATTTATCCTGATTATCTTACTTTACAATTCTGACACGGAATACACCATCGATTTTCTGTAAGGTATCAATAATCTCCTTTGTGGGAGCAGTTTCTACGTCCAGCATGGTGTAAGCGACCTCTCCACGGGATTTATTCATCATATCACTGATGTTAATTCCATTATCTCCGAAGGCAGCAGTAAACTTGGTAATCATGTTAGCAATATTCTTATGGAAGATTGCAACTCTTCCCGCCTTACTGCAAACACCCATATCACATGCAGGATAGTTTACACTGTTCTTAATGTTACCATTCTCTAAATAGTCCATCATTTCCTGTACTGCCATAATTGCACAGTTATCCTCAGATTCCTCGGTGCTTGCGCCAAGATGAGGAAGTACAATACAGCCGGGCTGGCCTACGGTAGTGGTATTGGGGAAATCAGATACATAGCGATGTACCTTTCCGCTCTTAACCTCCTCCAAAACATCAGCTTCATTAGCAAGCAAATCTCTGGCAAAGTTAAGAATCACAACACCATCCTTCATCTTTGCAATAGCTTCCTTGTTAATCATACCCTTGGTAGAATCCAAAAGAGGGACATGAATGGTGATATAGTCACATTCTGCATAAATATCGTCTACGTTAAACACATGCTTTACAGAACGGCTCAAATTCCATGCAGCATTCACGGACAGATAAGGGTCATAGCCGTATACCTCCATACCAAGACTGATTGCAGCGTTGGCAACCTTAACACCGATTGCCCCCAAACCGATAACGCCCAGCTTCTTGCCCTGAATCTCTGTTCCGGCAAAATTCTTTTTCTCCTTCTCGGCGGTCTTTGCAATGTTTTCATCGTCCCTTGCAGACTTTACCCACTCAATTCCGCCTACAACATCACGAGCAGCCAGCAGCATACCGGCAATCACAAGCTCCTTTACACCATTGGCATTTGCACCGGGAGTATTGAATACTACTATTCCCTTCTCAGCGCATTTGTCCAAAGGTATATTATTGACACCTGCACCTGCTCTTGCCACTGCAAGAAGGCTGTCGGGAAGTTCCATCTCATGCATGGAAGCACTTCTCACTAAAATACCCTGTGCCTCATTGACATTTTCTGTCATCTGATAAGCATCTGTTAAGTTCTGAAGACCTACTTTTGAAATAGGATTCAGGCAATTTAACTGAAACATTCTAATTCTCTCCTTATTCTATAATTTATAAGCAGGTGATTGCAAAGCTTTTATTAACCCTGCAATCACCCATAAATGCATCGCTTATTTGCAGTTCTCAGCCTCAAATTTCTTCATGAACTCAACAAGCTTCTCAACACCCTCGATAGGCATAGCGTTGTAAATACTTGCACGCATACCGCCAACGCTTCTGTGACCCTTAAGGTTCTCAAAGCCTGCTTCCTTTGCTTCCTTGACAAATTTGGCATCTAAATCTGCATCTCCGGTTACGAACGGAACATTCATCAGAGAACGGTCTTCCTTACGGACAGTTCCCTTAAAGAGCTTACTTTCGTCCAAATAATCATAGAGAATCTTAGCCTTTTTCTCATTGCGCTCCTTCATAGCAGAAAGACCGCCCTGTTTCTTTAACCACTTGAATACCTTGCCACAGATATAAATGCCATAAGCAGGAGGGGTATTATACAGGGAGTCATTGTCGGCATGAACCTTATAGCGAAGCATGGTGGGTGTGCCGGGAAGGACATCCTCTGTAATCAAGTCCTCGCGGATAATTACAATAACAACACCTGCAGGTCCGATATTCTTCTGAACGCCGCCGTAAATTACACCATATTTGGTTACATCAACAGGCTCGGATAAGAAGCAGCTTGAAACATCTGCAACCAAGGTCTTGCCCTTAGTATTAGGAAGGGTCTTAAACTTTGTACCATAGATAGTATTATTTTCACAAATATAAACGTAATCTGCGTCCTCGCTGATAGGCAAATCAGAACAGTCGGGTATGTAGGAGAATGTTTCATCCTCTGAGGAAGCAATTTTATTTGCCTTACCGTAAAGACATGCCTCCTGATATGCTTTCTTAGCCCACTGACCGGTTACAATGTAATCTGCAACCTTATTCTTCATCAGGTTCATGGGAATCATAGCAAACTGCTGGCTTGCACCGCCCTGTAGGAATAAAACCTTATAATTATCGGGAATATTCATCAGCTCTCTCAAATCAGCCTCTGCTTCCTTGATAATGGTATCGTATGCCTTTGAGCGATGGCTCATCTCCATAACAGACATACCGGTTCCCTTGTAATCAAGCATTTCTTCAGCAGCTTCCTTTAATACTTCCTCAGGCAGCACTGCAGGACCTGCTGAGAAATTGTAAACTCTTGCCATTTTTAACATCCTCCTCAAGATTTAAAAATTTATATTTATTCATAAAAGCCATTATGTATAGAATAAGCTTTCATCTTTTGTTCGTCAACCGGATTGTTAAATTTTTTTAATAAAACATAATTACCGGTGTTCCCACCTCTACCATATCGTATAATTCTGCCATTTTGTCGCCGGGAGTGTTTATACAGCCGTGGGAGCCGCTTTTTTTGTAAATTTCTCCGCCAAATTCCTTGCGCCAGCTTGCATCATGAATCCCAATACTTCCCTTTACAGGCATCCAATATTTCACAAAGGAGGCATAACCCGGTCCCCGCAGAGTACGGTTTCTCTGCTTATTATAGACGTAATTTACTCCCTCCGGAGTTCCCATTTTTCTGCCTGTATTGCCGGTGACGATTTCTGTCTCCAATACAAGCTCTCCCTCTTGATAATAGTACATTTTCTGTTCCGTCATGTCTACTTCAATGTAGGTGTCGCCAATATCGTTCTTCCCCCGAACTACACCCTCCTTCTCATACTCAGGAATGTGAAGCTTCTCCTCACCCGTGTAGCTTTCCTGTTGACTGAGAGCTTTTAACAGATAGGCCAGTTCCTTTTTTCCATTCAGCTTTGTTCCGTAGGTTCCTCCCTTCACGAGGATAATATCACCTCTTGTGCTTTCAAAGCTTCGCTCCCTGCCGTAGGTATCATATTCATCGCAAAGGAAGTCCACAAATGCCTGAACCTGCTTCTCGTCAATTACAAGCTTCCCCTCTTCGTCAAGAATGGGAATACCGTTTTCTGTCTCTAAAAAGCTGCTTACTGTCTTAGCGTCCAAGGGAATTTTTTCAGTACCCATATCATACACAAGCTTACACTGCTGAAAAATATCTATTTTATCCCACAAAGCTTTTATCTGTTCCTGTTCCTTAGACAGTTGCACGTCATAATAGCAGTTCTCATCCTTTAGCTGTAAGCTATTTTCTCCCTCAGAAAGTCTTTGCATCAAAAGCATAAATGCTTTTTCCAAGTCCAATTTGTTCTGTAAGCCATTATAAAGTATGTAGCCATCTTCTGTCCGTCGAATTTCCAAAACGTCCGCATTATTCTTTTCCTGCTGTACAAAGGGCAGATTGTTCCATGCATTTTCCAGCTTTTCCTGACTGTAGCTTATCTCCGGCTCTAAATCATACTTTTGAGGCAGGGCAAGATTATCTATCCATAAATAGGGATTCTGTTTTTCCATAAATTGATTAAGAGGTACTCTGTAATCAGCAGAATAATCAAGCTTGCCTAAATCAATAGTATATGCATTGCCTTCTCTGTCCGTTATTGTAATCACCGGAGCCTCTATTTGGGATAAGAGCTCCGAATCAACCTCTTCTACTGTTTTACCTGTGCAGTATACACCATTAATCCAAGTGTTCGGGCAAAACTCCCCCCTGTAATATAATGCCAAAAGCAAATAGCCGCCACAGAAAAACAGGACATTTATAAAAAATAGAATGATAATCGGCTTTTTAAATCGTCTCATTAGGACTGTCCTTTTAAATCATCTCCGTCAAATACTTCGCTGATAGGCGCTCCTGCCGGAACCATAGGAAATACCTTATCGTCCTCCGGAATCACACATTCAATGAGCACGGGGGCTTTTAAGGAAATTGCCTTCTTGATTGCGGGAGCAACCTCCTCCTTCTTCGTTACCCTGATAGCAGTACAGCCAAGCCCCTCCGCAACCTTGCAGAAGTCCACCTTATCATTTAATACGGTCTGGGAATAACGCTTGCCATAGAATAAGGTCTGCCACTGACGCACCATGCCCAACACATGGTTGTTAATAACAACCTGAATGATTGGGATATTATAGCGGCTTGCACAGGCAAGCTCATTCATATTCATACGGAAACACCCATCACCTGCAATATTAATGCAAATCTTATCAGGCTGCCCTACCTGAGCCCCGATACAGGCCCCAAGACCATAGCCCATAGTACCCAGACCGCCTGAGGATAAGAAGGTACGGGGCTTAGTATATTTATAATACTGAGCAGCCCACATCTGATGCTGTCCTACATCAGTGGTAATTATAGCATCACCCTCTGTGATTCTGTCAATTTCTTCTATAATGTACGGACAGGACAGCATCTCATTATCATATTTTAAAGGATATGTTTCCTTCATTTTATGGATTGTCTGCATCCACTCCCCATTATCCTTCTTAGTAAGCCTTTGGTTCAAATCAGAAAGTACAGTTTTCAAATCACCTACTAAAGAAGCATCTACTCTGATGTTTTTATTGATTTCCGCCGGGTCGATATCAATATGAACCACCTTTGCATTCTCTGCAAAGCGCTTGGGATTTCCAATTACACGGTCAGAGAATCTTGCACCAAGCGCAATCAATAAATCACACTGACTTACACCCAGATTGGAGGTTTTTGTTCCGTGCATGCCTATCATACCGGTATAACGCTCGCTTCTGCCATCAAAGGCTCCCTTTGCCATTAATGTATCACATACCGGAGCGTCAATCAGCTCTGCAAACTCAGCCACCTCTTTCGCTGCACCTGAAATAATGGCACCGCCACCCAAATAAATATAGGGCTTTTTTGCCTGAGCAATCAACTCTAACACCTTCTGCATTTCTTCCTCGTTATAGCGATTCACACGCTCCGGTTCCTTTGGAACCACAGGGGTGTACTCACACATCGCCGCAGTCACATCCTTAGTAATATCAACAAGCACCGGACCCGGGCGCCCGCTTTTAGCAATATGAAAAGCCTTGCGGATAGTATCTGCCAAAATTTCTACATTTTTTACAATATATCCATGCTTGGTAATAGGCATGGTCACACCTGCGATGTCAACCTCCTGAAAGGTATCCTTACCCAACAGAGGCAGGTTGACATTTGCGGTAATTGCCACCATAGGCACGGAATCCATATAGGCAGTTGCAATTCCCGTTACCAAATTGGTCGCACCCGGTCCGCTGGTTGCCAGACAGACCCCCACCTTTCCGGTCGCACGGGCATAGCCGTCAGCTGCGTGGGCAGCTCCCTGCTCATGTGATGTTAATATATGATTAATTTCACTGCTATGTTTATATAAAGCATCATATATGTTGAGAATCGTTCCTCCGGGATAGCCGAACACAGTGTCCACGCCCTGCTCCTTAAGGCATTCTACAACGATTTCTGAACCTGTCAACTGCATTTATCCAATCCTCCGTCCATAACTTTATTTTTCGGGAATCTCCAGCACGGCTCCTCTGTTGCCGCTGGTGACAAGCTCCCTGTATCTCTTAAGATATCCGGTAAGTACCTTAGGCTCTCTGGGCTGCCAGTTTTCTCTTCTCCTTGCCAGTTCTTCATCAGATACCAGCATATCCAGCTTGTTTTCAGGAATATTAATACGGATAATATCGCCCTCTTCCACTAAAGCAATAGGTCCGCCTACAGCAGCCTCAGGAGATACATGACCGATGGAAGCACCTCTTGATGCCCCTGAAAAACGTCCGTCCGTAATCAATGCCACGCTGGAGCCAAGTCCCATACCCGCAATGGCAGAGGTGGGATTTAACATTTCACGCATACCCGGTCCTCCCTTAGGTCCCTCATAGCGAATAACCACCACATCTCCGGCTACAATCTTTCCACCCTTAATTGCTGCGATTGCATCCTCCTCACAGTCAAAGACTCTGGCGGGTCCTTCATGCACAAGCATCTCAGGTGCTACAGCAGAACGCTTTACAACACCACTGTCCGGTGCCAGATTACCCTTTAAAATAGCAATACCTCCTGTCTCAGAATAAGGATTCTCCACAGGACGAATCACTTCGGGATTCTTGTTAATGCAATTCTTAATATTCTCTCCGATTGTCTGACCGGTTACTGTCATGCAATCCAGATTTAGTAAATTCTTCTTGGTAAGCTCGTTCATTACTGCGTAAACACCGCCCGCCTCGTTCAAATCTTCCATGTAGGTCGGACCTGCGGGAGCTAAATGACAAAGGTTAGGAGTCTTTGCGGAAAGCTCATTTGCAATATCCAAATTCAAGTCCACACCTGCCTCCTTAGCAATGGCAGGAAGATGCAGCATGGAATTAGTGGAACAGCCAAGCGCCATATCAACCGTCAGCGCATTCATAAAGGCTGCCTCTGTCATAATATCTCTGGGCTTAATATCCTTCTCAACCAGCTCCATAATCTTCATACCTGCATGCTTAGCCAGACGGATACGCTCAGAATAAACAGCCGGAATAGTTCCGTTGCCCTTTAAGCCCATACCGATTGCCTCGGTAAGGCAATTCATGGAATTGGCGGTATACATACCTGAGCAGGAGCCGCAGGTAGGACATACCTTTTCCTCAAATTCACAAAGCTCATCCATAGTCATAGTTCCTGCAGACACGCTTCCCACAGCCTCAAACATGGAGGAAAGACTTCTCTTCTGGCCCTTTACATGGCCGGCAAGCATCGGACCTCCCGAAACAAAAATAGTAGGAATATTCAGCCTAGCGGCAGCCATCAACAGACCGGGAACATTCTTATCACAGTTGGGTACACACACCAAACCATCAAAGCCGTGTGCCATTGCCATACACTCTGTGCTGTCTGCAATCAGGTCTCTGGTAACAAGGGAATACTTCATTCCCACATGACCCATGGCAATACCATCACAAACTGCAATAGCAGGGAAAACCACCGGCATACCGCCAGCCATGGCAACGCCCATTTTAACGGCCTCCACAATCTTATCCAGATTCATGTGACCGGGAACAATTTCATTGTAGGAGCTTACAATACCAATCATAGGACGACGGCGCTCCTCCTCTGTAAATCCCAACGCATTAAAAAGACTTCTGTGAGGTGCCTGTGCAGCACCTGTCTTTACGGAATCACTTCTCATACTAATCCTCCATTCTGTCGGCAAGCTTTCATTTTGAAGCATAAACACTTTGGATACCGACACAAATTTATTCTATTCTTTTCAGTATTTTAATTCAATTATACGCTATCGTCTAACAGATTCTTTCTGCCAGCAAATCTCCCATTTCACTACAGCTTACCTGCTTACAGCCCTCGGACATAATATCTATAGTGCGGTAGCCGTCCTGCAAGACCTTCTTAACCGCAGCCTCAACTGCATTTGCTTCCTTATCCAAATCAAAGCTGTAACGAAGCATCATCGCCGCGCTTAAAATGGTAGCAATGGGGTTTGCAATATTCTTGCCAGCAATATCCGGCGCGGAACCGTGGCTGGGCTCATACAAGCCGAATTTGCTGTCGTTTAGGCTTGCACTTGCCAGCATACCGATAGAACCTGTTACCATACTCGCTTCATCGGATAAAATATCGCCAAACATATTCTCAGTCAAAATCACATCAAACTGTGCCGGATCCTTTACCAGCTGCATCGCACAGTTGTCAACAAGCATATGCTCTAAAGTTACCTCAGGATAATCCTTAGCAACCTCCTCTACCACCTTTCTCCAAAGACGTGAGGAATCAAGCACGTTTGCCTTATCAACACTGGTTACCTTTTTGCGACGCTTCATGGCTATGTCAAAGCCCTTGATGGCAATTCGGCGGATTTCATTTTCATCATAGGTTAAAGTATCAATGGCTTTACGCACACCATTTTCCACAACCGTCCTGCGCTCGCCGAAATATAAGCCTCCGGTCAGTTCTCTCATAATCATCATATCAAAGCCTGCCTTGCTGATGTCCTCCTTCAAAGGGCAAGCCCCTGCAAGCTCATCATACAGTACTGCAGGACGTAAATTTGCAAACAGATTCAGCGCCTTACGAAGAGCTAATAACCCTGCCTCCGGACGCTTGTTGGGGGGCAGCTGATACCATGGTGAAGTAGTAGTGTTACCGCCAATTGAACCCATAAGCACCGCATCAGCTGCCTTTGCTGTGGCAACTGCTTCCTCCGTCAACGGTTCTCCGTAAACATCAATAGAGGCTCCACCCATAAGAATATCGGTGAATAGCATTTTATGTCCGTAAATGTCAGCCACCTTTTCCAAAACCTTTTTTGCTTCTGTCACAATCTCCGGACCGATACCATCGCCGGGTATACAGGTAATCTTTAACTCCATAATATCCATCCTCATTTCCGCGCTGTATTGTATGTGTGCGCTTTCCCAAACTTTGCCGTGGTAATGTATAAAAGACCACTTAAAACATAATAACTGAAAAACAAATAAATTTCAACTGCTTTAACAAAAAAGGAACCTGTTTACACCCTGTACTGTTACAAAAAAGGCAATGTCACACGACACTGCCCTGTCCTTTTGGATATTGTTTAGTTCTCGCCCGGCTTTTCCACTCTGCTGATTGCCGACTTGTCCATAGGAATACGGCAATTCTTATTGTTACCGAATTCTACAATAACGGTATCATCTGTAATATCAATAACAATGCCGTAAAAGCCTGATGTAGTGAGAACACAGTCACCCAATTCCAACGCTGCCAGCATTGCTGCAACTCTTTTCTGTTCCTTTTTCTGCGGTCTCATAAGGAAAAACCACATAATTGCAATTAATCCGCCATAAATGACAACCGTGCCTAAAATACCTATCCAGCCTGCTCCTGCACCTGCACCTGCAGTCTCGCCAGCTGCGCCTGCTTCTGCTAATAAAATGCCCATTGTTCCTCCATTCCGGCGTCACACGCCTGTATAAAAGCTTTCAAGTAAACATAATACACAAAAAATCATTCCTAGTCAAGGGGCATGGACATATTATCAAGCTTTTGCTTCTTATAGGAAGCAAATCTGCCTTCCTCCAAGGCTGCCCTGATTTCCTCCATCATGGTATTGTAAAAATACAGGTTGTGAAGCACACATAGTCTCATGCCCAGCATTTCCTTAGCTTTCAGCAGATGTCTGATGTAGGCTCTGGAATATCGTCTGCATGCCGGACAGCCACACCCCTCTTCAATCGGTCTGTCGTCAAGCTCATATTTAGCATTGAAAAGATTGATTTTACCGTGATTTGTATACAAATGGCCATGACGACCATTTCTCGTGGGATATACACAGTCAAAAAAGTCAACCCCACGCTCCACTGCCTCCAGAATATTGGCAGGAGTACCCACGCCCATAAGGTAAGTAGGCTTTTCCAATGGGAGATACGGAACCACCTGTTCCAAAACGTGGTACATTTCCTCATGAGTCTCTCCTACAGCAAGTCCTCCCACTGCATATCCGTCCAAATCAAGCTCTGCAATACGTTTGGCATGTTCAACACGAATATCATCATAGACAGCACCCTGATTAATTCCAAACAAAAGCTGCTTGGGATTGATTGTATCTTCCAAGGAATTCAGTCTTTTTAATTCTGCCTGACAACGGGATAACCATCTGGTAGTACGCTCCACAGAAGCCTGTACATAAGCTTTGTCTGCTTTGCTTGGCGCGCACTCATCAAATGCCATGGCAATGGTGGACGCCAGATTGGACTGTATCTGCATACTCTCCTCCGGTCCCATGAAAATCTTGTGTCCGTCTATATGGGAGTTAAAATAAACTCCCTCCTCCTTAATTTTGCGAAGCCCGGCCAGTGAAAACACCTGAAAGCCGCCGGAATCCGTAAGAATAGGTCTGTTCCATGACATAAACTTGTGAAGACCTCCAAGCTGCTTGATAATGCGGTCACCGGGTCTTACATGTAAATGATAGGTATTGGACAATTCTACCTGCGTCTTAATCTGCTCCAAATCCTCCGTAGAAACAGCACCCTTAATAGCGGCAACAGTTCCCACATTCATAAATACAGGCGTCTGTATGACGCCATGCACTGTGTGGAATTCACCTCTTTTGGCTCTTCCCTCTTGCTTAATAATTCGATACATCTATAAATAATCCTCCCAAAACTCTTCCAGAGTAATTCCCTGCTTTGTAATCACGGTTGCAGCCTCCACACCCACATAGCGGAAGTGCCATGGCTCATACTCAATCCCCGTGATGGCTTCCTTTCCTAAAGGATAACGCAGAATAAACCCATACTTATAGCTGTTGGCTGCCAGCCACTTTCCTGCTTCGGTCTCACCAAAGCCCTCGTCCAACGTCAAATAATTGGTTGTCACAATATCCAGTGCAAGACCAATCTGATGCTCGCTTGCTCCAGGCACCGTAACCACCTGACTGGAAAGCTGGTAGGCCTCCATGTAAGACATTCCCTTATTCATATACCACTTAATCTTCCGGTTAAACAGCATCTGTTGATACTCCAAATCACGATAGGGCGAGCATACCTCCAGTACAATATTCTCCTCCTTCGCAGCCTGAAACATATCCAGCATATCATCGATAGTTCGCTCGTCACAGTACATAGGACCTTTTATTGTATCAATAACTCCCAGCTTCACTTCATAATCATCGGGGATAGAATTCTGCTTATTTATCAGAACAAGCCGCCAGTCATCCTTAGAGAATTCATAATCCTCCGCCACCTGCTCAGAAGCCCCCTGGGAGGCTGTACGCGTCTGATTGGATTCCAAAATATCCAATGCACTATACTTTGCCACAATATCCATACCATGTGACGTCACCGTATGCTCTTCATCTTCCATACGCACATCATCATCGTCCAAAAGCTCAAAATCCTCCAAATTGATTTCCACTTCTTCTGCCAGCACAACATTCTGTGCTTCCTCAGACATGGAATTTAACACGTCAATGCTTCCCTCACCCAAAATGAAAAGTGGGAAGGAAAAGCTGCTGTATACTACAAATAAAAAGAATGAAACAGCCAGCATGGAGAGTCTCTTAACATTCCCCTTGAGATAATAAATCACATGAAAAATAAGCATACTTATTGTCAAAATCGGTACAATAAGTATCCCACATAAACGATTTTTCCTGCCTGCCTTCAGCAGCCTTGATTTAACCTGTTCTTCAGCGGATTTTTTCATCTGTATTTAAACATTCACTTCCCTGTCGTGATAATATAGCATATCATAGCATATTTTTGTGGACTGTGCATCATTTTTCTTTAAAAAAGTTGCTATTTTCAATTCTTTTCGATATAATTGCTGTGATTATGAATTTGGGAGGATTGCATATGGCAGGCTCAACCTTTGGTACTATTTTTAAAATAACAACGTGGGGAGAATCCCACGGAAAAGCATTGGGAGTGGTTGTAGACGGCTGTCCTGCGGGTCTTTTACTTTGTGAAGAAGATATTCAGCGCTATCTCGACAGGAGAAAGCCCGGCACAAGCAGTATGACTACTGCAAGGAAGGAGGCTGATACGGTTGAAATTTTATCAGGTGTCTTTGAAGGACGCACCACAGGTACCCCCATTTCCCTGATATTGAAAAACACTTCCCAGCTTTCAGGTGATTACAGCGAAATTGCAGAATACTATCGCCCCGGACATGCTGATTATACCTTTGATGCAAAATACGGCTTTCGCGATTATCGCGGCGGCGGACGTTCCTCAGGCAGAGAAACAGCCGGACGTGTAGCAGCAGGAGCTATCGCCTGCAAGATTTTAGAGCAAATGGGCATTCAGGTTGCTGCCTATACCCGCTCAATAGGTTCCGTTGAAATATCTCAGGATAATTTTGATTTGGAAGCGCGTCTGCACACTGTCTCCTCCATGCCGGATTATGAAGCTGATAAAGAGGCAATCGCCTATTTAGAAAAGGCAAAACAGAATGTGGATTCCGTAGGGGGCTGTATGGAATGTATTGTGGAGGGTGTTCCAGCCGGCATCGGTGATCCTGTATTTGAAAAGCTGGACGCCAATCTGGCAAAGGCAATCATGTCCATCGGCGCTGTCAAATCCGTAGAAATAGGCGATGGAAGCCTTGTGTCAAGGCGCTTCGGCAGTGAAAACAACGACGGCTTTTGTATGAAGGACGGTCAGGTAAAAAAGCTTACCAATCATGCCGGCGGCATTCTTGGTGGTATCAGTGATGGCGATACTATCGTAGTGCGCGCCTTCGTAAAGCCTACCCCCTCTATCTTTCACAGCCAGCAAACAGTAAACAAAAAGGGTGAAAATATCAATGTACAGATTAAGGGACGTCATGACCCTATTATTGTTCCCCGTGCCGTTGTGGTTATGGAATGCATGACTGCTCTAACTATTTTAGATGCCATGATGTTAAATATGTCCTCACGCATGGATTCAGTTGTTGATTTTTATAAGAAAAACAGATAAAGCTCCCGTCCGGTATCTGTTATGTGGCTTCCAAAATTGTATGCTACATCACAGATACCGTCCAGGAGCTTATTTGTGCCAGTCACTTATCTGGTCAGCTTATGAAAGATAATGCAGTTGGGTACATTTACCTTAATTGCCGGACCATTCATAATCATAGTTCCTTTCTCCAACTCAATATGGAAAAAAGTCATATCATTTGACTCATGATTCAGGGAAACTAAAAACTTATTGTTTGGGAAAAAGTCTGCGTCCTTAGGATATTCTCCGCTAACAGGCAGACAGAATATCTTCGTCAGCTTACCGTCCTTGGGATTGGCATTGTAAATTACAACCGAGTTGTCTCCTGCATTGGTACTGAGCAGGTATTTGTAGTCGGCAGAAAAGCTCAATGCACTGGCTGCATTATTGCTTCCTTGACTCATAGCAACCGTCTCAATGGTCTGTATTTTTTCAAAATAAGGATTACCGTCCCTCTCCTCATAAAAATACACATCAATAAAACATTTCCATTCATGGACAATGTAGATAAATCTACCATCCTTGGAAATCTTAATATGTCTGGGAGCGGATTCCAAATCACTGCGGATTATATCTGAAAGTCTTACTGTTCCCTTCTGTAAATCAAAGCTGTAAACATTAACATGATCCATGCCCTCATCTGCTACCAAAAGGTACTTATTGTCATGGGTCATACGGGCACAGTTGATATGCGGTCTGAAATTACGTTCAGCCACGCTACCCAAACCCTTGTGAAATATCTCGTCCGTAATCTCGCCTATGGAGCCGTCCTCCTTCAGGCGAAGGACTGTGAGCTTGCCGTCATGATAGCCTGCCACAAAAAGATAGCAATCGGTATAATCCGTGGAAACATAGCATCCTCTCATACCATTTATGGGAGCGAAATTAATCAGTTCAAGGCTTCCGTCCTTTAAAATGGTGTAGGCCTCCACACCAAAATCCGTAATGGAATACAGATATTTTCCGTTATGTGAGATTGTAGCATAGGAGGAATTGGTAATCTCCACCTTGTCCTTCTCAATAAAGCGTCCGTTTTCCATATCTACATCATATATTTTAATTCCATGATTGTCTCCCTGTGTGTATGTTGAGACATATGCCACATATTTTTCCTTTTCCATAGCGGTGCCTCCTTATCTTAGCTTTTCAACATACAATAAATATATCACAAAAGCATATTTTATGAAACACTTTTTCTATGAAAACCTCGCAAACTTTTAAACAATTATAGCATTTCCCTCACATTCTGTTGTAATACGCAAAAACACCTGCGTACATAGTCTGAATTTCTATATACGCAGGCGCTTTTAGCGCTTGAAAATATTATGCATTATCCTCGCAGCCACAGGTCTCACCACGTCCATAGCCTGAAAAATCAGGTTTTGAGGAAGACATCATTCTGGAATCCTGCCACTTAGACTCATTTCTCATAGAATCCTTTCTTCCATCACAGGGGCAGTCATCCTTCCATGAGGGCGTATTCACGGAAGCGGTATCTCTCCTTACGCGTTCGCGACAATCCGATTCCTCTCTCCTCTCAGAGCATTTACAGCCCGATTTTTCGCATGCGCGAGTATCACACCCACCACAATTTCCTCCGCAGCAAAACAGTAAAAATAACCAAAACAGACAATTCATATTACTTATCCTTTTTATTGCTTTACTGTATTTTATTCTGTGCATTTAGAATGTTGCAAGTACACACCTAAGAAGAATGCTTTCATTCCTCATAGTCGCCTCTCCTGCTATGCTTCACAAGTTCTTGTCTGATAGCCAAAAAGGTTTTCTCCTCCCCCTGCTCTGACAGCATTTTTAAATAATGCTCCAATATTTTCTTTGTTTTTTCATGTATGGGTGCTCTGTCCGTTCCGCGATAGTAATATTCCAAAGCAGCATCGTCCGTATAATCCTTTCCCTTGTAGACCTTGCTTGCGGCAATGCGATCCATAATCATCTCTGCAATATACTTATCTGGCATGGGAACCGGAACCATTCCTCCCGGCTGAGCATTCATACTGTAATCAATCCAATACTCATAATGGTGCTTATTGCGTCCCTTATGGTGCAGCCACGCGGTGGAATAGCCTATGGTCTCTCTCTCTGCATTGTTGGGACTTCTGTCTCCCTGAAAATACTTGGCTCCCACCCAAAATTCCGTAGGACTGTATTTCGACATATCATGGAAAATTCCCTGTCTGTAAAGGCCCACCTTAAAGCAGCCCTTAGCCACCAGATACTTGTGATAGGTGATTGTTTTAAAATGCTTCCAAGCTTTACCCATTCTTACTGTTCCACCCTTTCCGTGACAAATACAGCGACACTTCTGGCTGCAATGGTTCGGACAAGTTCATTGTCATCTGCCTTATCAGAGCTATTCTTATTTGTCAAGGCTGCTGTAGACAGTAACTGCTTCCATCTCATACCCTTGGGAGGCTTTGGAAGTGCCAACGTATGAGGCTCCCAATGCATGTTCATACCCAAATAGAAAAAGCTGTCCTCAGTACTGCGATTCAACCTTGCATATTTTCCGCAGTACATAATGCCGATATGACGGCAATAATTTTCAGTTTGCGGACGCCACGCATTTTCGCCGTGATAAGATAAATCAGGATAACCACAGGCAATATAATCCATTAGCCTTGCTTCGCATTCCAAATGCAGAATGGAGTGTTCCCTTCTAAGCTGTACTAATTTTTTGAAGAATTCAAACAACTCCTTGTTCTTATCCAAATCTCTCCAATTCAGCCATGTAATTTCATTATCCTGACAATACGGATTGTTATTTCCCTTCTGGGAATTGCCGAATTCGTCTCCCATAAAAATCAAAGGAGTTGACTGGGTGAAAAACAGCATACAGAAAGCATTTTTCATCTGCTGCATGCGAAGATGCTGCACCTTCCTTTTACGGGTTGCCCCTTCCTCTCCGCAATTCCAGCTGCAATTATAGTCATTGCCGTCACGGTTGTATTCACCATTACCTTCATTATGCTTTCTGTCATAGGATACCATATCTGCCATTGTCATTCCGTAATAATTGGAAAAATAATGAATTCTTCCCGTCTTTTGGGGAATGCTGCGCATCTGATAAAGCACAGAATTCAGCATATCCTCATCACCCTTAAGATAACGCCTCATGGTATAAAGGTAATCGTCCTGATAAACCGCCAGATTGCAGTAATCAGGAATCTCGTCTTTCGCATAAATATTGTCCGTATCAAACTGATAATACCACAGCTTTGTTTTGGAAAGGAGAGCGTCCTCTGCCAGCATGGTAACAGGCAGATTATCTCCCATCAGATGAAAACCATCCACATGGTACTCCAACACCCAAAAACGAAGTATCTCTACAATATCGCTTCTATTTACCTCACTCGGAAAATAAAATTGCAACACCAGCTCCATACCATTTTTGTGAAATGCCCGCACCAGCTCCTTAAATTCCAATCCGGCGTCCTCTCCTGCAGCATAAGACCCTTTAGGCGTATAATAAAAGCCCTGTGTATATCCCCAATAATTCAGCTTAGGCTCCTTTGTTCCCTTATAGACAGGCTCTCCTTCCTTCTCACCGCCGACAAGCTCAAGAAATTCATAAACAGGCTGCAGCTCCACAGTGGTAATCCCGCATTCCTTAAGGTAGGGAATTTTCTCAGCCATTCCTGAAAAGGTGCCTCTGTTTGTCACTCCCGATGAAATATGCTTTGTAAAGCCTCTCACATGCAGGCAATAGCAAATACAGTCCTTATAGGCTATGCACGGATTCTTATCACCCTGCCAATCAAAGCCACAGCTTTCAAAAACTGCTTTCATGTCAGCCGCTGCCCGCTCTCTGCCATAGGGAGCCTTACCCCAAAAGCCTCTTGCATAAGGGTCCGCAACAATATTATCCTCCTCGTAGAACTGATATGCCACCTTATCAGCCTCTATATCACTCACATATTTACAATGTATATTGCCCAGCCTTTCCTCCGGCAGAAAGGGAATTCTCCTTTGCTGTCTTCCCGTTTTCTTATTGTATAAAATAATTCCGCAATTATCCTTTTGCGACACAAAGGAAAATCGAACTCCGCTCTCCTCCCTATGTGCTCCCAACGGATATGGTACAAGCTTATTGTTCCCCATAGCGATAATAACCAAGCCCTTTCCGATATACCCACGCTCCTACAGGTACTCATAATCAATACATAAATTATTATAATGTATTGCAGAAAAAATCACAAGCAGTTATACTAATGATAGAATTTTTAAAAAGGAGAATTCATATGGCAAAACGAGATGATTATGAAACAGAAGAAATGACACTGACTCTTGACCTTGATGATGGCACCTCTGTAACCTGTGCGGTTATTACTATTCTCACGGTGGACGCCAAGGATTATATTGTGGTGCTGCCCTTAGATAATAACGGCGAGAATACTGATGGTGAAGTTTGGTTTTACCGCTACAGTGAGAATCCCGATGACCCTAACGAGGAACCTGAATTGGGATATATTGATGACGATGATGAGTATGAAAGGGTTGCAGATGCTTTTGATGAGTACCTTGACAACTGTGAATTTGATGAGGTTGTGGACGAGCCGTAGACGTTTTTCCTCAAAGTAATGGATTTAAGAATCTGGAAGGAAGTCTGGAGCGTTTTTCTGTACCGTCAAGACAGGAAAGCTCCAGCTTTTCTTTTGCCCTTGTCATTGCCACATAAAAGATTCTTCTCTCCTCCTCCCCTTCCTTGTCACTGTGCAAATTTCCGTGAGGAAAAATTCCTTCATTACAATCCGGTATCCATACCCTGTCAAATTCAAGTCCCTTTGCTCCATGCACGGTCATAAGCCAGACTGCATAAGCCTGCTTATCATCACTCTGCCTCATATTCTGCAAGCCCTGCGTATAGCTTTTCTGTGCCTCCCGCCATTCAGAAAATGTCTCATATCCTGAGGCGTCCTCGCACAGCCAGTCAAGGATTTCCAACCATTCTGTATATTTCTCCGGTCTGTTCCCCGAAAGCTCTTTTAAATAGGAATCATATCCCACTGCCCGTCTGATATACTGCACCCCCAGATATACAGGCACCCGGCCTATATATATTAGCTGTTTCCTCAGCTTTTCCAATTCCTGAAGCATCGGCATACTTCCGCTTCCCACTGCTTCCCTGCTTATAAATCTGGCTGGCCTGTTCATAATATGAAAAAAAGTCTCTCTGCTCCATTCCCCTGACGCCAGCTGCAGATATGCCATAATATCCTTTACAGCAAAGTGTTCATAGAGACTTTCTGACTTTTCCTTCACGCAAAAAGGAACATTATATTTATCCATTGTGACTGCAAACCTCTGCAGCTGCATATTGGTGCGGAACAAAACAGCACAGCTCCCCTCCTTAAGCTCCTGCTTTAATCCTTCTGCCACATAATGATACTGTGCTTTTTGTGTGTCAAAGGTTTGTATCTTCACTACAGGATTTTCACTATGTACTCTTACCGCACCCTGCCATGAATACAGCCTTTTAGGGTAACGGTTTTTGTTCTCTGAAATTACTTTTAAGGAGGCGTCTACAATCTCCTGTCTGCTCCTATAATTGATGTCCAAAAGAAGCTTTTCAGCGTGATACTCCTCCTCAAACCTTTTCAGGCAGGAAAAATCAGCTCCGCGAAAGCTATAGATTGACTGGTCATCATCTCCCACAGCGAAAATCGAATGAGGCGGCTTTGTAAGCAGCTTAATGACCTTGTATTGAGAAGGATTAATATCCTGAAACTCATCAAGCAAAATGTAGTCAAAGCGCTCCTGCCAAAGGCTCCTCAATGCCTTATCTCTTTCGAGCAGCTTGCCACACTCATAGACCATATCGTCAAAATCCATTCCTCCTGTCCGTTTTCTCTCCCGCTCATATTCCGCAAGAATATATTCAAAGCTTTCCTGTCTTTCAAGAGCTACCTTTCCTCTTGCAGCCTCCATATCACCTGTATTCTTAAAATAGCTGATTGCAAAAAGAAGGTCGCCTATTGCTTCTTTTTCCTGACCATATTTTTTAATGATTGGTAATAACAGCTCTTGTTTCTGAGACGAAAACAATATCTTATTGACTTGTACATCAGGGGATTTTCTAAGAATGTAATAAAAAACTGAATGAAAGGTTCCGAAGTTAACAGAAATATTTACGCCTGTCCCTCCTGCCTGTCTTAAAAAGCGGCTCTTCATGGAAAGGACGGCTTCCTTTGTGAAGGTAAGTACCAGTATTTTTTCCGGAGGAACCTTCATTTTTTCTAACAGATAAAAGATACGCTGAATCACGACGGTTGTTTTACCGGAGCCGGGCCCCGCCAGTACAAGCAGCGGCCCTTCTCCGTATGTTACAGCTTTGCGCTGTGTCTCGTTTAATTGCTCTAAATCAAGCATTCTGCAATAGCTCGATTCCCTTGCGGATTCTTCTTAAGGACTCCTCCTTGCCCAAAATCTCCATGATTTCGGTAGCTCCCGCAGGAGTCATCTGCTTCCCTGATACTGCGGTACGAATGGGCCACATTACATAGCCGTTCTTACAGCCCTTTTCCTCCACATACTTTACAAGAGTCTGATACAGTCCGTCGTTGCTGTAATCCTCCTGTGCCTCCAATAAAGGTAATATCTCTGTAAGCACCTCCAAGGATGAGGCACTGTCCGTCTTCATCTTCTTGTGTGTGTACATTGCCACATCATATTCCGGCAGCTTCTCAAAGAAATCAACATGCTCTGCAATATCAGGAAATACCTCAATACGGGTTTTTACCATCGCAGCGATTTTCTTTAAATCAAAATCTTTGGTAAGAGCCTGCTTCAAGTATGGCTCTGCCATCTCATAGAATGTGTCAAAATCCATTGCTTTCAGGTATTCGCCATTCATCCACTTAAGCTTAACAATGTCAAATACGGCAGGAGATTTGCTAATTCTGTGATAGTCAAACTCCTTAATCAGCTCATCTAAAGTAAAGATTTCACGGTTATCCTCAGGGCTCCAGCCAAGTAGTGCCACATAGTTGATAATTGCCTCCGTCACAAAGCCCTGCTCCAGCAAATCCTCAAAGGAGGCATGTCCGCTTCTCTTGGATAATTTCTTATGATTCTCATCTGTAATCAGTGGCAGATGTATATAAACAGGTACCTGCCAGCCAAACGCATCGTAAAGTCTCACATACTTAGGCGAAGAAGAAAGGTACTCATTTCCTCTCACAACATGAGTAATATTCATAGTGTGGTCGTCCACAACATTTGCAAAATTATAGGTAGGATAACCGTCGGATTTAATGAGAATCATATCGTCCAGCTCTGCATTGTCCACGGTAATATCACCGTAAAGCTCATCATGGAAGGTTGTCGAACCTTCTGTAGGATTGTTCTGACGAATGACAAAGGGCTTGCCGGCAGCAAGGTTTGCCTCAATCTCCTCCTTGGAAAGTGAGAGGCAGTGCTTATCATAAATCATGATTTCCTTACCCTCCACAATTTCCGTTTTCAAGGAAGCGAGTCTCTCCTTGTCACAGAAGCAGTAATATGCTTCTCCCTTATCAATTAACTCCTTGGCATATCTCATGTAAATACCGGTCTTCATGCGCTCACTCTGCACATAAGGACCATAGCCGCCGTCCTTATCAGGCCCCTCATCATGCTTAAGACCTGTTTTCTCCAAGGTGCGGTAAATAATCTCGGTAGCGCCCTCCACAAATCTCTCCTGGTCCGTATCCTCAATGCGCAGCATAAAGTCTCCGCCCTCATGCTTCGCAATCAAAAACTCATATAATGCGGAACGCAGATTTCCCACATGCATTTTTCCTGTAGGGCTTGGTGCGTATCGCGTTCTTATCTTTGTCATAGTCATCATTTTCCTTTCTCATATTCATTTATGTTTATTCTTGCTCTCAATCCCTTTGACAGCTTTTGTTATTCCTGTTTATTTTAGCTTCTTTTCCTGAAATCTGCAACGTAAATTTCGGGCTTCTTCCTGCATGTCTAAAGCTTTTCTATTATTCTAACACACAGTCCTGCCCGCAGCCCTCATCAGGAACCTGCTTGGAGGCAGCCTTCTTGAACTTCTCAAGCTCCTTTTGTGCCTGAGGGATAGCAATATTGGTGCCCGCTCCCGCAACGCAGCCTCCGGGACACGCCATTCCTTCTATCAGACAGCCGTTCATTTGACCGCTCTTGGCTAACAGCAGCATCTTCTTACATTCAGCAAGGCTTTCCGCGTGTTCAATATGCACCTTTGTTCCGGGATAATACTGATTAATGCACTCCTCGATAGCACTGGCAACGCCTCCTGCAACACCATATCCGCGTCCTGCGCCGGTAGCGTCCTGCATCTCGTCCATAGCTTTAATTTCTTCTAGCAGGATTCCCTTTGCCTCAAACATACCTGTAAGCTCCTCAAAAGTAATTACAAAATCCACATCAGAGCGTACCGTTTTACGGCTTGCCTCAAGCTTTTTGGAGGCACAGGGTCCGATAAACACAACAGAAGCATCAGGATGTTCCCTTTTAATTACTCTGGCTGTAGCTACCATGGGAGTCAATTCATTACTGATTTTATCAATCGTCTCCGGGAACAATGTCTTAGCCATCACTGACCATGAGGGGCAGCAGGAGGTCAGGGCAAATGCCTGCTTACCGCTTGCCACCTCCTTCACATAATGCTCTGCCTCAGCCATACAGCCCATATCTGCACCGATTGCTGTCTCGTAAACATCTGCAAAGCCTAACTCCTTAAGCGCCGTCTTAAACATATCCGGCGTCACCTTTGGGCCGAACTGTCCTACAAAGGCAGGTGCTACCTGTGCAATAATTTTTCTGCCCGACTGCATGGCACGGATAAGCTGAAAAATCTGTGATTTGTCGGCGATTGCACCAAAAGGACAGCTTACCATACATTGACCGCAGGACACGCACATATCATTGTCAATCACAGCCCTTCCTACCTTGTCGGATTTGATTGCATTAATACCGCAGGCAGCCTTACAGGGTCTTTCCTTGTGACAGATTGCATCATAAGGACAGACCTTTTTACAGCGTCCGCATTTAATACACTTTTCCTGATTGATTACTGATTTACCGTTCACCATGGAAATAGCATCTCTTGGGCACACTGCCTGACAGGGGTGTGCCACGCAGCCCATGCAGGAGCTGGTTATTTCGTAGCAATTCTCCGGACAGGCATTACAGGCGGAAGGTATTACCTGCATAAGGGGCGGTTCATAATATTTTTCATCAATATTGCTCTCCTCAAGCCCCTGTGTCAGATGCCCCGGACGCTCTCTGTTTTCCGGTCTTAAGCTCATACCCATGGCAAGTCGGATACGCTCTCTGATAATCGCCCTGTCACGATACACACTCTCCCAGTAAACAGACTCTTCGTAATCCACAATTTTATAGGGCAAGGCCTCCATATCGTCCTTTAAATTGGTTGAATGATATGCAAGATTGGCAACCTCTTTGAATACTCTTCTGCGGCGCTGCCTAACCGGTGTATCAATTCCTCTCATACTGCTCATATAAAAACCTGCTTTCTTCTGCCCTTATCAGCAACGAACCTGTCCGTTGCCCCGAATCGCATACTTGTAGGAAGTAAGCTCTTTTAGCCCCATCGGTCCTCTGGCGTGCAGCTTCTGAGTACTGATACCGATTTCTGCTCCAAAACCGAATTCAAAGCCGTCCGTAAAACGCGTTGATGCATTTACATACACACATGCTGCGTCAACCTCTCGTAAAAACTGCTCCGCTGTCTCTTTATTTTCTGTAACAATACATTCCGAATGCTTAGTGTTGTATTTATTGATATGGGCAATCGCCTCATCAACACTTCCTACCGTTTTCATGGAAATAATGTAATCCAGATACTCCTTACCATAATCCTCCTCTTCGGCAGGCACGCATTCTGTCAAAATCTGCCTGATTTCTTCATCACCCCGCATCTCCACATTTTTGGTGCGAAGTGCCTCAGCAAGCTTAGGCAAAAATGCCTCCCTGATATCCCGGTGAATTACCAAAGATTCGCAGGCATTGCAGACTCCGATACGCTGAGTCTTTGCATTAAAAATAATCCTTACTGCCATGTCCAAATCTGCGTCCTTATCTACATACACATGGCAGTTGCCTGTTCCTGTCTCAATGACAGGAATTGTGCTGTTCTCTACCACACTGCGAATCAGCCCGGCTCCTCCTCTGGGAATCAGCACATCCACATACTCATTCAGCTTCATAAAGGCAGCTGCCACACTCCTGTCAGTAGCCTCTATCAACTGAATTGCGTCCTCCGTCACGCCGCTTTCACTCAGCGCATTACGAAGTACCCTTACAATCGCCATATTAGAGAATATTGCATCACTGCCTCCCTTTAAAATCACTGCATTACCTGTCTTAAAGCAAAGTCCGAAGGCATCCACCGTAACATTGGGGCGGGATTCATAAATAATACCGATAACTCCCAAAGGTACTCTTCTTTTTTCAATAAGAAGCCCATTGGGACGTTCAAACTGCTCCATAACCTCTCCAATATAGTCAGGCAGAGCAACTATCTGGCACAAGCCCTCAGCCATTGCTTCAATTCTTTCAGGGGTCAGACGAAGTCTGTCCAGCATTCCTGAGTGCATTCCGTTTTTCTCACCGTTTTCAATATCCCTTGCATTTGCTGTCAAAAGCTCTGCCTGTCGCTCCCGCAGCTGTGTCGCTGCACAAAGAAGTGCCTTATTCTTGCTGTCTGTGCTAAGCTTCTGCAATACATATTTGGCAGCAACCGCCTTTTGTCCCATTATCTGTAAATCTGTCATACTCCCTCATTTCTGCGCTGCACTTGGCGCTCTGCAAATTTATACACAAATCACTTGATAGGGCTTAATATCCGTTGCTTCGGCAGGAATGCTATCTAGCATCTGGCATTGATAGCCTACAGCAATAGTCCGAAGCTGTAAAGCACCTTTATCTGCCAGATATTTGTCATAAAAGCCCTTTCCATAGCCGATACGGTTACGCTGTCTGTCAAAAGCAGCCCCCGGCATCAGCATCAAAGTCCTATCCGCAGTCTGCTCTTCATATCGAAAAACCTCTGTATTGCCCGTCGGCTCCATAATTCCCTTGTACCCCACTCTAAGCTCATCAAGAGAAAAAATGCGATAGAATACCATCTCCTCGCCCTCTATCTTGGGAACATAAAGTCTTTTTCCCTTTCTCAGGGCTTCCTGCAAAATTTCTCTGGTCTCTATCTCACTTCCATAGCTTACAAAACCCAAAACAGTATCTGATAAATAGAACCACTGATGTCCTAAAATACGCTCTGTTAAAAGAAAAGCTGCCTTTTTTCGCTCCTCATCTTCCAAGACATCTCTGACTGCAAGTACCTCTTTTCGCAGTCTGGATTTCTGCAGCCTGTTATTCAGCTTTTCAATGCTGCCATCCGGTCTTTCAATACTGATACCATTAAGCTGTACCTGTAAATTAGCTCTTACGCTGTCAACATATTCCTTACGGAGAACTGCCTGCTCCTGCTTTTCCTCCTCCGTAAGCCCCTCCGCCTGCGATTTATGATATAATTCATTGATACGGCGGATTCTCTCGTCCATATTCATTATTTATACCTGCCTTTACCATTAATTCTTATGCAGATTATCCACAAACGCCGGCAAATCAAAACCATCATCTCTTCTTGCCACAAAAAGCGTTCCTTCGTTCTGACCGGATAAAATTCTATGTAAAATACCAATGTCCCTGCTGTTGGCAATCACCATATCCACTCCGGCACTGGTAGCTATCTTAGCGGCAATCAGTTTGGTATTCATACCGCCCGTTCCCACATTGCTTCCTGTAGTTGCCTTGCCCATCTCCATAAGCTCATCAGTCAGCTCATCTACCTGTTCAATAAACTTCGCATCGGGATTTTTCCTTGGGTCATCGGTAAACAATCCGTCAATATCTGACAAGAGAATCAATAAATCAGCCTCTGTCAAAGCAGCTACAATGGCTGAAAGCGTATCATTATCGCCAATTTCAATCTCATAGGTTGCTACCGTGTCATTTTCATTTACAATGGGAATTACCCCCAGCTTTAAAAGCTCCGAAAAGGTGTTATGGGCATTGTAACGGTTCAGATTATCTACGATGGTATTCTTTGTCATCAAAATCTGCGCTGCCACCTGATTGTATTCTGCAAAAAGCTTCTGGTAGGTCATCATCAGCCTTGCCTGACCGATAGCGGAGCATGCCTGCTTGATTGCCATTGCCTCTGCCTGAGTCTTATTCTCAAGCTCCTTAATATGAACAGCTTTTTTACCTGCCGCAATGGCACCGGAGGTTACTAAAATTACTTCTTTCCCCTGATTACGGATATCGCAAAGCTCTCGCACCAGCTTTTCCAAACGAATATAATCTAAATCGCCCGTCTCCTTATGCTGCAAAGATGAGGAACCGATTTTTACCACAATACGCTTTTTATCCTTGATTTGCTCTCTTAGAGAATTCACTGTCTTAACCTATCTGCATGCTGCGTACCCATGCCATATTGTAAATTGAACCCGCATTTTTGTTCAATTTCTATATTTTACTGTATTTAATCTGCCCCGTCAACAAAATGGCGCAAATTCTTCCGCAATTGCCTCCGCCACCTTGATTCCGTCCATAGCTGCGGAGGTAATGCCGCCCGCATAGCCTGCACCCTCTCCACAAGGGTAAAGACCCTTCACAAAGGATTGCATATTCTTCTCTCTGGTAATACGCACCGGCGAGGAGGTTCTGCTTTCCACCCCAAGAAGTATGGCATCAGAACGGTTAAAGCCCTTTATCTGCCTTCCGAACGCTTCCATTCCATCCACAAACGCCTGATTGCACTCGTTTGGAAGAATTGCACTTACATCAGCCCATTTATAGGCACCCTTACAGCAAGGCTCAAAGCTGCCTGCGACAGGCTCTATGTGACTTTTTTCTACACAAGCCTTGAACTCTCCATATCGCTGAGCGGGAATTTTACCGTCTGCAAGCCGATATGCTCTCTCCTCCAGCTGTCTCTGAAACGCAATACCCGCAAGGGGATGCTCAGAACCGAAATCCTTGGGAGTTACCGACACAATAATAGCACTATTGGCATTTTGTCCGTCTCTTCCGCTATAGCTCATACCATTTACCGCAAGATGCCCCTCCTCAGAGGAAGCATTTACCACATAGCCTCCCGGACACATACAAAAGGAATAGACGCCTCTGCCATTTTCCGCCTGAGCCGCCAGCTTATAAGGAGCAGCTCCAAGAATTCCCGACTCCCTTTTTCCATACTGGCTCTCATTAATCATTTCCTGTGGATGCTCCACCCGAAGCCCTACGGCAAAGGATTTTGCCTCCATGGGAATTCCCTTCTCATAAAGCATGGCAAAGGTATCTCTGGCACTATGACCAATCGCCAGCACCAGCTGCTCACAGTAAAGCACATCATGTCCGTTAATTACTATGGCAGAAACTTCACTTTCCCCGGTGTTCAAAACCAACTCTGTAACCTGACTTTCAAAGCGTACCTCCCCTCCCAGCCGAAGGATTTCCTCCCGCATATTTTTGACTACACTTTGCAGTATGTCCGTTCCTATATGAGGCTTGGCATCATATAGAATGCTTTCCTTTGCACCGAATTTTACAAAGGTCTCCAGCACTGCCCTGTTACGTCCCTCTTTATCCTTTACTAGAGTGTTAAGCTTACCGTCTGAGAAGGTTCCTGCGCCCCCCTCTCCAAACTGTACATTGGAATCAGGCATAAGCCGCCCCGTTTTCCAGAATTCCTCCACATCGGCGCTTCTTAAATCCACGCTTCTTCCGCGCTCCAATAGAATAGGCTTGTACCCATGAAACGCAAGAAAATAAGCACAAAACAATCCCGCCGGGCCTGCTCCCACAATCACAGTCCTGTGAAGCTGCTTTTTCTTTCCCGGTTTTGGAAAACTATAGATAACCCTGTCGCTTTTTGCAATCTGCTCCCTGCCACGTCCTCGCTTTAATGCGCCCTCAAGCACTTTTTCTTCCTTTTTTACTCTGACCTCCAAAGTGTAGCTGTAGAAAATTTCCGGCTTTTTTCTGGCATCAATCGACTGTCTGATAATGAGAAGCTCCTCAATATCCTGCACTGAAATATGTAAAAGCTCCGCTGCCTTCCTTGTAAGCTGCTCCCTTGTATGCTCACATTTCATTTTTACCTGATTAATTCGTATCATTTAAAGAACCATTCCATTCTATCTCTATTTTTTGTTGCAGCCCTGTTACTCCTGAATTATTTTACACTTTCTCTTCCGCAACAGGGTAGCCGGACGCAGCCATGCCTGCCAAATAGCCACTGCTCCATGCCCATTGCAGATTATAGCCGCCGCATTTTCCGTCCACGTCCATAACCTCTCCTGCAAAATAAATTCCAGACACTTTTTTTGATTCCATATTTTCTGTAATATCTCCGGTATCCACTCCACCTGCGCAGACCTGGGCATTCTCATAGGAGTTGCTTCCTAAGGCATGCAGTTTCCACTCCCTGCACAGCTCATAGACCTGCCTTAATTGTCCTTCATCCGCTTCTTCTACAGACATATCCGGCTTTAAGCCTGCCATTTTAACAAATAACTGCATCAGCTTTTTGTTCAGCATTCCCGTGAAAAATTCCTCTATGCTTCTGCCCTCCTTCAGCAGACTGCGAATTGTGCAGAGCTGTTCAAAGCTCTCCCTTGTATAATCAGGAAGAAAATTTATTATAACCTCTGTCTCCTCCTGCTCTCTCAATATGTAATTGACAATACGGCTAATCTGAAAAACCACAATTCCTGAAATACCGTAATCGGTAAGCTGTAGCTCGCCCCGTTGTCTTGCCACACATTTTCCTTGACTGAACACTGAAATCTCCGCATCTGCCCGCACTCCGGCAACTGCCTTCAAATACTCTTCCCTGCATTTGAGCTGAACAAGTGCCGGTACTGTTGGAATCAACCTATGTCCCAGCTGCTTTGCCAGCTTGTAGCCACTTCCGTCAGAGCCTGTTTTCGGAGCCGCCTTTCCGCCGCAGGCAAGCACCACACTGTCAAAGAGGTAACTCTCATCTCCTGCATTTATAAGTATCTTCCCTGCAGCTTCCTCTTTTGAAATATGATTTACCTTCACATTATTGATTATTTGTACACCTAAAGTCTTTAACTCAATGCGAAGAACGTCCAACACCACTGACGCCTGCTCACAGGCAGGATACAGATAACCGTTTTTATTTTTAATTAACAGACCTAAGCCTTGAAAAAACTGTATTGTGTCCTCTGTATCAAATCGTTTCAGCGCGTTCTCCAGCCACTCTCTGCTGCTTCCGTAATACTGTCCTGCATCCAATTCCATATTGCCCAGATTGCATCTGCCGTTTCCCGTGGACAAAAGCTTTCTGCCCACACGTTCGCCTCTCTCCAAGACAGTAACATGAGCGCCCTGCCTTGCCGCAGTAATAGCCGCCATCATTCCGGCAGCTCCTCCGCCGATAATTCCCACTGATTTTCTCATAATAATCTCCATTCTACAGACTCTGCTAACTGGAATACGCCTCCAGAAAATCAAATAGCTTCTCCTCGTCCTCCACAAAGCGCATCTGCATAATATCCAGCTGAACAGCCTCAGGCAGCTCCTCCAGCCGGATTCCCGTATTTATAAAAACAGTTTCCTTATCCTCTAAAAGAACTACAACTTCATTATCCTGTACTGCCAAATAAAAGCTGTTGCTTGGCTGTACATATTGATAATTCATTTGTACCACTACACGCTCCTGCGAAAAAGAAAGCACCTCCAGACTGACAAAGCCTCTCTCCATCTCCACCAAGGGCGGAACCGCCTCGTACTGCTTCATCGCCTCCAAAAATTGCTCTCTGTTCATTCCTATATATTTTGCAGGAAGACCGGACACCGTTTCTACCACTGACTGTGTCAGCACGTCCGTTTCCTGCAACACATACTCCGTATCTGCATTTAAGCTTTCACCTGAACTTGCAGCCTCCACTAAGGGCGGTTCAGGGTACACCTGCTTCTTAACCATATCTACAGGAATTTCGGGCTGTTCACTGTCAGGCAGATTAACCAGCTGCTCCTTAGCTGTTTCATTGTTCTGTCCCGGATAAAAAAAATGTACTGCTTCCACCCCTGCAAAAAAGCCAATACCCAGCATTAAAAGCGGATAAATCAAAAATAAACCGATACACTTTAATAATTTCATATTTCCTCACACTTCATGTAGTCATACAGTCTGCAAAACCTGTTGTCTACAGTATCAGCTTATTTTGTAAAATTTATACATTTAAAAAACCCGGAGCATTTCTCCCATACTGCGAATCACGCGTCCTCCCGGAATATTTTCCAGCTCCTGCTCCTTGAAATTGCGAAGCAAAAGCAAAAGTGCCCAATAGACCATAGCTCCCAAAACAGCACTGACAATAATTGTCACGCCATTGCCCAAATGAGGGGTAAGCACCCTGCCAAGCAGAAGGCAAAGTAACCCCAACAGACAGGAAGCTGCCACCGGTACTGCCAGTACAAGCAGCATTTTCAGCCCATACCTAAGCTGTCTTCCAACAAAAAAGCCTGTTGTTAAAGCATAACACCCACAGGCAAGCAGCCCGCTGTATACCAAAGCCATTATACATAATTTCCCATTATAAAGCATCAACATAGCAGACAGAATAAATACAATGTTGTACAGCCCTAACGCCCCCAAAACGATAAAGCGTTTTCCCAAAAGCACCAGTAAATTTGAAAAATAGAAGCTCAAAACAGCAAATACAATCAAAAGTGCCCCGCCACTCAGCATATTTTCCGCTTCTGTAAGCCCAGTATTGCCAAACAACCCGGCAAACTGCCCGGACAGACCGGTAATCAGCGCTGCCGTAAACAGTGCATATACTACGCTGCTATGCACTCCCGCATGAAAAATATTTCTCGCAAAACGCTGCTCCTCCCTACGCACACAGCCTGCAGCCTTCGTCGCACTTGACAGAAAAAGAGCCCATAAAGGAAGAATTGCCACGCCTAAAAGCATCAGATACTTTCCAAAATAACCTCCATAAAGCTCTACAGCAGGAAGTGTATCCGTCACACTCTTCTGATAAAAAATAATACCTGCCAGCAGCGGAAAGAGCCCTAATAGCTGAGACACAATTTCCATTCCCATATGACCGTATAAAACACGAATTGTTTTTCCAAAAGAATCCATGGCTTTTGAGCCCTCCGCACTTCTTCCCCGATAGGTGCGGCCACTGATTTTATACAGCACCACCAGCAATACTATAATAAAGACTTCAGAAAGACTTATGGCAACGGCAAAGCCTGCTCCTCCATATACATACGGAAGCTGCTCCTGTAAAAGTAATCTGCTGATTTTTTCGCCATAGCTCTTAAACAATCCACAGAACAACAAACCAAAGCCTAATATAAAAATCTGCCTCAGCACACAGCTTAGCACCTTTGCAAGCTCCGTTCCCTCTCCCATAAAATATCCTAATAGCACAGCTGAAACGGAACGCAGTAAAATCGCCGGTGACAACAGCTGCAAAATAAGAGTACAATGGGGCATGCGAAGTATTGTCTCAGACAACGGACGGGCGCAGACAAACAATAATATACTTCCTGCCGCTCCCAAGACAGCTTGAAAAGCCAACACGCTCTTTTTTATTTTGTCCGTACTCTTATATTGCCCCCTTGTGTTTTTGCTTCTGAGCATTCTCCCCAAAGCAGCTGTAATATTGTTACCTAACAATATCCATAAAAAGGCCAGACATTCCATTGACACTGCAATATATGCTACTCCTATATCCTCCAGCTGTCTGCCAAGCAGCCATATGGTAATGATTCCTATTACATAGGAAAGAATTTCTATCCGGCGTCTCTTAACCTCTATCTGATTCATCAATTATGTTCCTCTATATTATACTAATCTCTTGTAATTCCCAGTGACGTAAGCACTTCCTCCTGCTTGCCTTCCATAATCTTTGCTTCCTGCTCCTCCATGTGGTCATAGCCGCACAGATGCAACATACTATGGGCCACCAAAAAAGCAAACTCTCTCTTCACCCCATGTCCGTAGCTTTCTGCCTGCTCCTTCACCTTGTCCACAGAAATAATAATATCTCCCAAAATCAGTTCTCCGCTGTCAGGGTCAAAGCAATCCGCCTCTTCTTCCTTGGCGATATCAAAAACGCCTTCCTTCTCAAAGGTAAGATTGGGAAAGGAAAGCACATCCGTGTCCCGGTCAATGCCCCGATTTTCACGATTAAAGGTTCGAATGGTATCATTATCCGTAAGCAGAACATTTACCTGTATATCCAAGGTACAGCCCTCTCTCTCCAAAACCTCCATTGCCACCTGCCTTGTAACCTCCTCCACAGAGAAGGGAAACACCGTCTCTGTCTCGTTCTCAACGTAAAAAGTCATAATAAAGCTTTTCCTCCTTAAATATTTTCTGTATGATATTCAGTTCTCTCTCTGTAATATCACACTGCCTGAAGGTTCGATTATCCATAAAACGCTTAAACACCGCATCTATTATCTGCTCATAATCTATTGTCTTGTCCTGACTTTTGGATAACATATAGCTTATGGTACTCACCACAGTGTCCGCGCACACCAGCACCGCCGTTTCCTTTTGAGTATAGGACTTTTGCGCGAATTCCCTGAGAACACCTGCCGCCTTGGGCGGAAATGCTTTCTCCTCTAAAAGAGAAGGTAATTCCTCTCCCCATTTATGATAATAGCCTGCACATTTTAAAGCGTCCACATCCAACATCAGCCTCTGAGCAATCCTCTCACAGAAATAAGAGGTATGTACACATTGAAAATAATCAGCTCTGGCTCTTTCCTTATAATCTGAAAGCAACTGATTTTCACTGTCATTCAGTTCAAAGTACTTTTCACGATATTTATAAACAACCATTGTGGAAAAAAGCCGTAGAATTCCAAGCAGCAAAATACAGCTGATAATCACATTGGCTGCAGGCACCAGAAAAAGCTCCAAATTGAGCCTTGCATTGGCTGGTAATATAATGCCGGCAGTTTCACAAATAAGGAGACATAACATAGAAAGCAGCAGCGGAAGACCTATTTTGAATTCCTTGCCCATATCCCCAAACAAGGCTGCCGCCAAAATACCGCTTACAAAGTAGAGAAAAAATGCATTTACAGATGCTCCGCTTACCAGAACCGGTATCATAAGAAGTGAAGCTCCGGCAATCATACCCGTACTGATATTGCTAAACAGAGAAAGCATCACAAACAAGGGTAAAAACGGCCAACCGCCAGTTGGCAGGAAGGTACAAATGAGTGCTGTCATAAGTCCTATCATGAAGCATGTCCAAAATCTCAGCAAATGCTCGGCATTATCGTAGGAAAGTGCTTCATTTAAATATTGTCTGCGTAATTGAAAGCCTGTGACTGCCACTCCTAAGGCTGCCATAACCATATTACATAATGCTATGTCAAACACTGTCTTCTGCCACAGGGAAACAATATAAACACCCAAAACCGCGAGGAGCATATTTCCAAGCTCCGGCAGTAATTTTCCAAAAGTAATCCTACATCTATCTCTTTCCATATTTTTCTCTGCTTCTGTTCTTTTCCTTTGCTTCAAAATCATCATAAGCTTTAACAATCTTCTGTACCAAGGGATGTCTTACCACGTCCTTACTGGTAAGATTGCAAAAGGCAATATCATCTATTTTACTTAACACTCTTGTCGCCACGTCAAGTCCTGACCTTGTTCCCACCGGTAAATCCTTCTGTGATGAATCGCCCGTTACAATTACCTTTGAGCCAAAACCGATACGTGTTAAAAACATCTTCATCTGTGCCGGAGTGGTATTCTGTGCCTCATCAAGGATAATATAGGCATTATCAAGAGTACGACCTCTCATATAAGCAAGGGGAGCCACCTCAATCAAGCCCTTTTCCATGTTTTTGGTAAAGCTCTCCGCTCCCATAATCTGATACAGTGCATCATATAAGGGGCGCAGATAAGGGTCAACCTTACTCTGCAAATCCCCCGGCAGGAAGCCCAGCTTCTCTCCTGCTTCAATGGCAGGTCTCGTCAGAATAATCCTGCTTACCTCGTCATTCTTAAAGGCGGTAATCGCCATTGCCATGGCAAGATAGGTCTTGCCTGTTCCCGCAGGTCCTAATCCGAATACAATCATGTTTTTGCGGATAGCGTCCACATATGCCTTTTGTCCTAAGGTCTTTGGCTTAATAGGCTTTCCGTTAATCGTATGACAGATACAGTCCGCATCAATCTCAGAAATCACTTCTGCTTTTTCTTCCATTCCCATCGTAATTGCGTAATCCACATTCTGCTCCTCTATTTCATTTCCTCTCTTTGAGATAATGGTGAGCTGCTGTAACACACCGCTCGCCCTTTTAACATTCTCCTCTTCACCGGTGATGACAATGCTGCCATTCCTATCTACTACAGTAACCTTGAAATCACGTTCCAGCTTCTTTAAGTATGCGTCCTGCATACCGAATATTTTCTGCATATGCTCTGTAGGCATATCCAGCTTTATTGAAATTTCACTCATGCAGCCTATTCTCCCGTACCAGAATCGGCAGTATCCGCCAGCTTTGAATTGACACTGTCAGGCTTTGCAACAGCCACATTTTTTCCTATCTTTTCTCTCACCAAAAAAGTGCCGTCTATCACCCACATACCGCCATTTGTATCTATTTTAACATTTTTTTTCATAATTTGTACCCCTTTTTCTTCTAAACTTGCAAGAAATGAGCTTAATTTTTCATTAAGAAGTGTTTCCGCCTGCTCTAAGGTGTATTCATACTCCACATTTTGATATTCCCTATAAGTACAAGAACCCCAAAAAAGAGGAATGCCCAGCTTTTGAAGTGCAACAGGACTGCTTTCCCGAATCAGGCTGTCATATACTAAATAGGGACGGTTTTCAGGTATTGCCAGTTTTTTTTCACCATACCGTACAAAATACCTTTTTTTAATTCTTCCTGTATACTCCTTTTGAATATAGTCAAAGGGGAGCTTATCCCGAAAGGTTCTGGTATGCTCCAGCACAATATCTGCATCTGCCTGCACATAGTTGTATTCCCTTACAGTTGCATCTTCATTGTAAATCGGTACACTTCCCTCCACCAACACCGTACCCTTTTGCACCGTATCTCCGATTGCCACCTTGGGTACACCCTCTCTTACAATCATGGATATAATCACTCCATCATATTCTGCCACCAAATCCTGCCCGCCCTCTGCCTTTGGCTCCTCCACAATGATTGGCGCATCATTCTCCTTAATGCTAATCTCCAGCCTTGTTCCTGAAAGCTTCGCAGAGGTCCAGGTAATCTGCGGAAATTTTCTTCGGATATTCTTCTCCAACGCTTCTATATTCAAAGTCTCCTTACGCATTCCTATCTTAATCTCCTGTTCCTCCAAAAAGCCTGAAAACATATCCTCCGTAATCTGATAATTTCCTACAAGCTCGATATCCCAAATAAAAAAAGAAGAGCCAATCCAAAAAGTAACTGCACACAGCAAGCCTAAGACAAATACCTTTCGCCCAATAATCCGAGGCAGCAAAAAGGGTAGTCCATATCTTTGCAATATGACTACCCTTGTTCCCGTTTTTCTGGCTATCGGCCTTAACCTGTAAAAGCTGCTTAGGCTGATGCTCATATAATAGATGTCGCCTTCTTTTACAATATCCCACAAAAGAATGGCTCTGTTGCTGCATAGATTCATAAAACGCTCAGGAGAAAAGCCCCACACCCTTATGCGGAGATATCCCCTCATATATTTTAATAATTCAACCATGTCCTTCCCCATTTCCGTGTATCGATTCTTTTACAAATATCTCACACAGCTGATGCAGCCGCTGATTTTCATATCTTCATTGGTATAATAATCAATGGACAGCTTGCTGCCTTCGAAGCATACCTGACAGGTCTTAGTCTGTAACAATATGGTCTGTTCCGTATACTCCAGTATCCCCCGATAATTTTCAACCCATGCCTCGGTATTTCCGGTGAGCGTCACCCTAAGAGCTCCCATACATACATCCTTTGGCAGCTTAAGCGTATCGACAAATACTTCTTTTCTAAATAGATTATTTTTGGGATTATTCTTTTTCTTCATGGTAACAATATATTACATGCTTGAAGAAAACATGAATATATCCCCAAATTCCTAAAGCTCAATGTACGCAGCCAATATCACTAAATTACAATTCCTCTAATAAACGGCTGCTTTTTAGGCTTATCCTTTACAAAGGTATACGCCCCTATAAAGCGTTCCTCTGCCGCCCTGCATTTTTCTTCATCATTAGCATGAATTACCGCTAAGGGCTCGCCTGCCTGCACATAATCGCCCACCTTTTTACACAGTATCAAGCCTACCGACAAATCAATTTCACTATCCTTAGTCTCTCTTCCTCCACCCAGAATCAGTGAACAGATACCAATTTCATCGCAGGCAATATGTCCTACATACCCTGTGACGGGGGAAAGAATTTCCTTGATAATTTGAGCCTTGGGTAAAAGCTCCGGCTCATATACCGCTGCCGGATTACCGCCCTGAGCCTCCACAAATTGTGCAAGCTTCCGCAAAGCACTGCCATCTCCTATCACCGTCTCCAGCATTTTCCTTGCCTCGTTTTCCTCCTTAGCCTTACCTCCCACAATTAGCATCTGCGCACCCAGAGTAAGACAAAGCTCTACAAAATCGGCAGGGCCTTCTCCCATTAGGGTAGCAATCGCCTCCTTTACCTCCAAGGCATTACCTACAGCCTGTCCTAATGGCTGGTCCATATCTGATACCACGGCAACTGTTTTTCTTCCGGCATTGTTGCCAATCTGCACCATCTCCTTTGCCAGCGCAAAGGCATCCTTCTCCGATTTCATAAAGGCTCCGCTGCCAGTCTTTACATCAAGAACAATAGCGTCCGCACCTGCCGCCAGCTTTTTGCTCATTATTGAGCTTGCAATCAGAGACATATTATCCACGGTTGCAGTCACATCTCTTAGTGCATAAAGCTTTTTATCTGCCGGAGCCAAATCCGCAGTCTGACCCATAATGGCAATACCGATTTTATTTACATTGTCAATAAACTGCTCCGTGGTAAGTGCCGTGCTGAAGCCCTCAAAACTTTCCAGCTTATCAATAGTACCGCCGGTATGCCCTAAGCCCCTGCCGCTCATTTTCGCCACAGGAATTCCACAGGCAGCCACCATGGGTGTTAATGCCAAAGATGTCTTATCGCCTACACCTCCGGTGCTATGTTTATCCACCTTGACACCCTTGATAGCCGAAAGCTCCAGCATATCTCCGCTTTTTGCCATAGCCATAGTAAGTGCCAAAGTTTCTGCCTCTGTCATCTTCTGAAAATAAATCGCCATCATCAGTGCAGAAACCTGATAATCGGGGATAACACCCTTTGTATAGTTTTCAATAAAAAAATTGATTTCCTCCTCAGAAAGCTCTCCGCCGTTTCTTTTTTTCATGATAATATCGTACATTCTCATAACCGATTCTCCTTTTCCCTCACACTGCCGAACATTACATAACTCTTTCTATAAGTATAGCATGAACCAGCTTATTTTGAAATATAAAACTGTGAGCGCAGAAGCAGCCAATTTGCCCGAAAAAACTGCATAATCTGCCAGTAACCGCAGCCTCTTAGATTGTATTCCTTTATCAGATTAAATTTTGCATTCAGGCTGCGCACGTCCTCAAACCATACCTCATGCTCCACACTATTCAAAATATAATGAAAATAGGGGCTTTTTGCAAGCTCGTCAAACTCTATCATCGCCCCCTGTTCCACAGCAATACGAACCGCCTGTACATTTCCGATTGTCTGGGCTTTCGTAACTCCCCTTTCATAGGGAAGCGGCCAATCGTAGCCATAATTGGGAATACCCAGATTTATTTTTTCAGAAGGGATTTCCGTCAGTGCATATTCCACCACTCTTCGCACCTGATTTAAAGGTGCCACCGCCATAGGCGGCCCGTAGGTATACCCCCATTCGTAGGTCATAAGAAGCACATAATCCGCAGCTTCCCCCAAGGCTGCATAATCCTTTCCCTCATATAAAAGCCCGGTCTGCTCCGCCGAGGTTTTGGGTGCCAGAGCAACCGAGGTTACATAGCCGTTTGCCCGCATAGTCTCTGCCACCTGCCACACAAAAGCAGTAAAAGCATCTCTGTCCTCCGGCAAAATATATTCAAAATCAATATCAACTCCCTGATAGCCCTTCTGCCCCATTACCTCCAATAAATTATTAATCAACTGTGTAGTATACGCCTGATTGTTGACTACCGAATGAATCAGCTGATTGTTAAACCTGCCGTCCGGCCCAAAGGGTGTCAGTGTCAAAACCGGACGTGTGCCATATTGCAGAGCGGCTTCAATCATCCATTCATCAGACCACAAGGGATAAAGCAGTTCTCCCTCTCTTGTAAAACCATAAGAAAATATGAGAAGCTCCGATAAAAAAGGTAGTGTTTCATTCAAAACCCACCTACTGATAAAGGGATAGGCATAGCCGCCAACCCGAATTGCCCTTTCTGCCTTTCTTGCCCCGATGCCGATGAAAAGAGCCTGCCCCAAGGCAAGCTCATACGGATATATTAATTGATTGTCATAAATAAGCTGTTCCACGTTAATACCATATGCCGCAGCTATAGTATCTACGCTATCTCCTGCCTCTACTACATGAATCTCCATTCGCGCCAATTTCCGAATTATAAAATATGATTATTGTAATATATGCAAAGAGATACTTTATATATACCGAAATCATAGCCAAGTCGTTCCACTCTGCTATACCTGGCAGTCTCTCATTCTACTCCCACCCTTTTGCAGATATCCTGCAAACAGCATTTGTCACAATAGGGTTTTGTTCGGGCAGTACAAACCTCCCTTCCATGAAAAACCAGACGATGACAAAAATCACTGCCTTCCTCGGGAGGAATAATCTTCCAAAGCTCCTTTTCCACCTTGGCAGGCTCTTTGATGCCGTCCACCAGCCCCATGCGGTTTGTCAGGCGTATGCAGTGAGTGTCTGTGACAATGGCAGGCTTGCCAAACACATCACCCATAATCAGATTAGCACTTTTCCTGCCCACACCGGGAAGCTTTAGCAGCTCGTCAAAATCGTCCGGCACCCTTCCACCATACCGGTCACGAAGCATTTTCATGCAGGCACTTATATCTCTCGCCTTACTGTTTCCCAGTCCGCAGGGACGAACTATTTTCTCAATTTCCGTAACCGGAGCCTCCGCCAGCGCATTTACATCCGGATATTTCTCATACAACCCCTCCACCACCACATTCACTCTGGCGTCCGTACACTGTGCTGCCAGTCTGACGCTGACAAGCAGCTTCCATGCCTCGTCATAATCTAAGGAACAGCCTGCGTCAGGATATTCTTTTTTTAGTCTGTCTATTATTTCTAATGCACGTTGTTTTTTTGTCATATCAATCTCCATTCCGCAGACGCTTTAGCGTCGAAGGAATCGCGAGCCAAATATCAGATTTGGCTCTGCGATAAAAGCTACTTTGTGACGCCTGCGGCACAAATAGCAGTGTGAAAAATATGCTATCGAGCATATTTTTCACACTATTCGCTCCTCATAAACCTCCACTAATTCATATATAAATTCTTTTCCATATACCCACATGTAAAAGGGAAAAAATCATATTTCTCAGTTCCAATATGAGTGAAGCCATATTTTTCGTACCATTTTCTTAACACTTTATTTTCTTCGACAATTCCAATATTCATTTTAGTACAATTTAAATTCTTTGCTGTTTCAAAAGCACTTTTCAAAAGCTCCTCACCTATACCTTTATGTCTATATGCCGGAATAACACACAAATTATTTAATTCACATTCGTTGTTTTCCTGTAAAGCTAACGAATAGTATCCTACAATAGTATCTTTATCATAGAAAGCATACATTGGTCTATGCTCACCATTTAAGTGCCAATTTAACCTTTCCTCTGTAGTTGCAAAAGCGGTAAATCTGGGAGCATTCTCAATACTAAATCCAAACTCATCTGCAACCGTAAGGAAGCTTTCTCTAATCACCTTGACACATTCAGCAATGTCATTCTTTTCTATTTCTTTTATCATGATACAGCCCTTTCTTCATTTATGATATGGTTCCCCATTGATAATCCGATATGCCCGGTAAATCTGCTCACAAAGAATGACCCGCATCAGCTGGTGCGGAAAGGTCATATCCGAAAAGCTGACCGCCATATCAGAACGTGTAAGGACACTTTTATGAAGTCCAAGAGAGCCGCCTATTACAAAAACAATATTACTTTTCCCGCTGACCGCCGACTTTTCCAGCCAATTTGCAAATTCAACGGAAGAAAATTTTCTGCCGGCAATCTCAAGAGTACACACAAGGGCATCGTCCTTTATTTTAGATAAAAGACGATTGCCCTCTTTTTCCTTGATTTGCTCTTCAAGCGCTTCTCCTGCCTTATCAGGAGTCTTTTCATCTGCCACCTCAATAATCTCCAGACTGCAATATTTACTCAGACGCTTTTCAAACTCCGCTATTGCATCACGATAGAATTTTTCTTTCACCTTACCTACACAAAGGATTGTAATTTTCATATTTTTTCTTTAATTCCTCGGATATATCATGTCATAAACCGTTTCATCAATAAATTGGTCAAGGAAATCCTGATCAAGATTCATAAACTGACGGTTTAACTTTTCCTTTATTTTATCATATCTCTTAAAGTACAGAACCTCTTCGGCTGCGTCCTGCATATAAAGCTCGCTGTCAATTTCCTCTGCATTTAGGTTCTCCCTGCACCATTTTTCCATAGTGTCACGAAGAGAATTCTCGGATTCCGCCTTTTTTTCAAATATTTTTGCGTTTCGCATGGACATGGCGCCCATCACAAGGAATAATATAAACAAGGCACTCAGCACTCCGTAAAACATGTACGGATTACCTATGTTAAGAGAAATCACATCAAAGGCAAGCAGCGCTATCGCCACAAGACCAACTGACCCTACAATCAAAAGTGTCCATGCTGAGGAACGGTTATCCTCTGCCTTTGATGCACTGCTCTGATAATTTGCCCCTGAGCCAGTTGTGCTTTTTTGAGAATTCATTTCCTCTTCATCAGCAGCATTGGCAGCAGCCTCTGCCTCCTTTAACAGAAAAATTCTCATAATAGCATCAGCCTGTCTCTTATCCTTGTCCTGAACTCTTATTTCATAAACATCTTCCGACTCTTCATATTTCAAATCCACGCCTTCCAGCTCATTATATTCTAAAAAGCTCTTCAGCGCTGTCATCTGCTCCTTATCACCAAAGGTTAATGAAACCATTTGACCTTCAAGCGGCTCAGATACCAACTCCGTTCCACAATCGGCACACACCTTAATTCCTTCTCTATATTCGTTTTTGCATTTTGGACACCACGGCATAACCCCATACCTTCCTTTCTAAGCACAACAAGTTACCCGTTAACCGGGTAACTTGCTTCCTTTAATATTGATAATCCATACAAGCCCTGTCTTTGGTAACGCTTCGTACATACTTACCTGCTTCCACATGGTCAGGATGGGTTTGATAATTCTGTAAAGCCTCCACCGTCTCAAAGGTTGAAATCAGTGCAATATTCCGATTGCTGGAAGGAAGCTCATTCATAAGCACCTGTATATCCAATGCCCCCGGCACCTTTTCTTTGATTGGCTCAAGGAGCGCTTTCATTTTTGCTCCCGCTGCACTTTTTTCCTCCGCTGATAGTTCCTCCACAAAATTCCACAATACTATATGCTTTACCATATCCTTACCCTTCCTCTCGTTGTAGCTTTTCCTGCCCCCATCGCAGGCAATGGTAGTTATTTGCTCAGATACTCGTCTATACCTCTCGCAGCTGCTCTTCCTGCCCCCATCGCAGGCAATGGTAGTTACTTGCTCAGATACTCGTCTATACCTCTCGCAGCTGCTCTTCCTGCCCCCATCGCAGGCAATGGTAGTTACTTGCTCAGATACTCGTCTATACCTCTCGCAGTTGCTTTTCCTGCCCCCATCGCAGGCAATGGTAGTTATTTGCTCAGATACTCGTCTATACCTCTCGCAGCTGCTTTTCCTGCCCCCATCGCAGGCAATGGTAGTTACTTGCTCAGATACTCGTCTATACCTCTCGCAGCTGCTTTTCCTGCCCCCATTGCCAGAATTACGGTAGCAGCTCCGGTTACGGCATCGCCACCGGCATAAACGCCTTCCTTGGTGGTCTTTCCGTTGTTTTCATCTGCCACAATACATTTCCATCGGTTGGTCTCCAATCCCTGTGTGGTAGATGATATCAACGGGTTAGGCGAGGTTCCCAGTGACATAATTACAGTGTCAAGCTCCATAACAAACTCAGAGCCTTCCACGGGTGCAGGACGACGTCTGCCGGATTCATCAGGCTCGCCCAGCTCCATCTTAATGCACTTCATACCGGTTACCCAGCCCTTTTCATCAGCAAGGATTTCAATAGGGTTCGTCAGAAGGTCAAAAATAATCCCTTCCTCCTTTGCATGGTGTACCTCCTCCACTCTGGCAGGAAGCTCCTCCTCGCTTCTACGGTATACGATGTGTACCTCTGCACCCAGACGTAAAGCGGTTCTTGCAGCGTCCATCGCAACATTACCACCGCCAACCACGGCTACCTTCTTACCATGCATAATAGGTGTATTGGAATTCTCATCAAATGCCTTCATCAGATTACTTCTGGTAAGATATTCGTTTGCAGAGAAAACACCGTTGGAATTCTCTCCGGGAATACCCATAAACTTGGGAAGTCCTGCACCTGAACCGATAAATACGGCACTAAAGCCTTCCTCCTCCATAAGCTCGTCAATGGTAACTGCCTTACCCACTACTACATTAGTCTCTATTTTAACACCTAATGATTTAACATTTTCAATTTCCTTTGCTACAACAGCCTCCTTAGGAAGACGAAACTCAGGGATACCATATACCAGTACTCCGCCAGCTTCGTGCAACGCCTCAAAAATCGTTACATCATAGCCCATTTTTGCCAAATCACCGGCACAGGTAAGACCTGCAGGACCTGAACCTATTACAGCTACCTTTTTACCCTTTTTCTCAGCTGCACCCTGAGGCTTAATACCGTTTTCTCTTGCCCAGTCAGCCACAAAACGCTCCAGCTTACCAATAGATACGGCATCACCCTTAATTCCGCGAATGCATTTTCCCTCACACTGAGTTTCCTGAGGGCATACACGTCCGCAGACAGCAGGCAGAGCACTTGACTCACTGATAATCTTATAAGCAGCTTCAATATCTCCCTCCTTTACCTTTTCCACAAAGCCTGGAATATTGATTGCTACCGGGCAGCCTTTTATACATTGTGCGTTTTTGCAGTTAATACATCTGGAAGCCTCTGCCATAGCTTCTTCCATATTGTAGCCTAAACAAACCTCTTTAAAGTTTGTAGCACGTTCCTTTGCGTCCTGTTCTCTCACAGGCACCTTAGTTAATACGTCCATTTTTTCCTCCATTCAAAGCGGCTGGCAATTACCCAACACGCGTATAAAGTTTTATCATTTCTCTGTAATGCCAATTATCAATTTATTCGCAATGACCACAGCCGCCGTGGTGAGTGTCTCCCTCTTCTACCTTCAGCAGGTCTCTGCCCTCTTTTGTCTTATACATCATCTGACGTCTCATTGCCTCATCGAAATTCACTGCATGCCCGTCAAACTCAGGACCGTCCACACAGGCAAATTTTACTTTATCACCCACTGTCACACGGCATGCACCGCACATTCCGGTTCCGTCCACCATAATAGGATTCAGGCTTACAACTGTAGGAATATTTAATTCCTTGGTTAAAAGGCATACAAATTTCATCATAATCATAGGACCGATTGCCACACAAACATCATACTGCTTTCCCTCTGCCACCAAATCCTTGATTGTCTGAGTTACCATACCGCTTCTTCCATAGGAGCCATCATCTGTAGTCACATAGAGATTTCCTGCTACAGCCTCCATCTCCTTTTCCAAAATCAGCAAATCCTTTGTCTTACTTCCCACGATTACATCAGCCGCAATACCACGCTCATGCAGCCATTTTACCTGCGGATAAACAGGTGCAGCACCTACACCGCCTGCTACGAACAAAATTTTTTTGTTCTTCAGTGAGTCTATATCCTCTTTTACAAACTCGGAAGGACAACCCAAGGGGCCTACGAAATCATGGAAGGAATCTCCCTCCTCCAAACCTGCCATCAGCTTTGTACCCGCGCCTACAGTCTGAAATACAATCGTAATTGTTCCCTTCTGTCTGTCGTAATCACAGATAGTCAGAGGAATTCTCTCTCCCTCACTATCCATACGGACAATTACAAACTGTCCGGGTTCACAGGATTTTGCAACCCTTTTTGCCTCTACCTCCATAAGATAAATGTTAGTAGTAAGCTCTGTTTTTTTCACAATCTTGTACATAATTCACCTCTCTATCCCTATTCTTGGGATTCTCTTTGTATTTCAACTAAAGTATAGTTGTTATTACCATCCTTTTGCAACTTGAAAAGTTCTCCTGTATAGACATTTACTGCAAAATTATTTCCTGTTTTTGTCATAATTCCATCACTGTCCATAAGGATTTCCGCAATGACATAATAATGACCTTCATCATTAATGTTAATCACAGCCTGATATTGATATTTATACATTGCTTCGGTCTCATCAAAGTGTCCCTCTGCATCTCGAATTTTACCCGTACCGTTCACATAGCTAACTACCTTTGTCTGTGCCTGCTCGGTCGTAAATTCCGTATTCAGTACTAAATTATAATTACATTCCGCAACATTACCCGTTACTCCGTCCACAATTCTTGCAAACTTATAAACAGATTTGCCAAGGGGCATTGGTATGGGTCCCGTATACTGTAGCGACAAGGCTGTAGGCACAGTTCCGTCCGTAGTATAATAGACATTATCATCTTCTCCCATTATTTCAATATAAGTGGGAACACTGTAATCTCCGCTGAAGGCACTGACCTCAGGCTCCGGAATCTCGTCAATCTCAATGTGATATTCTCCAGTCACAACATCACTGCCAATTCCATTCTCATTTACAAAATATGCTTTGATAATATAATCGCCTTCGTCAAGAATAATAGGTGCCGTATACTGTGTACTATCCTCGGTAGGTATGCTCCCGTCCATAGTATAGTATATCTTTCCTTTTCCCACAGCCGTTATTTTTAAGGGCTGAATACTTGTATAATAGCCGTATTTCACACTAAACTCAGGCTTCCTTGCAATATAGTCCTGATAGGTCAGCATAATCTTTTCATTATTACTGGCAAGCAACAGCTCGTTAATAGAATGATAATCCTTCCTTGCCCGATATATGGCTATCAGCTTTCCGTACGCACTTTCAAGCTGCTCTGTGGTAGCCCCTTCATCATGCACGATACTGCGCAGCAGATACTCATATTCTATTTTATTATTTTTAAGAAAATAAACCTCTGCTAAAGCAAACTTTAAAGCAATGCTCTCCTGATCAAGCTCCAATGCACGATTATAATAGTCAACGGCTTTGTCATACTGCCCGCGCTCGACGCACTGTTTTGCCTTACCCACCTGATACTCCAATGATTGATACTGATAAAACAGGATTCCTAAGCATCCTCCTGCCAACAACAGTATAACAGCCACAATACACAGTACTACTTTTAAAATATGTTTAGAGGCAGGTTTTCTTTTATCAGCAGCGCCTTTTGCTTCTTCAAACGCTTCCTCTGTAATACCGCTAATTATCTGCTCAATATTAAGCTCTAACTCCGGCTCAAAATCAGGAACAATATGTATATCTTCACCGCAATGTTCGCAATAGAGAGAATTTTCTGGCATCTTAGCACCGCAATTAGGACATTTCATAAATCCTATACCTCTCTGTTGTCATCTGCTAAAAAATGATTACTTCTTTTGTAAAGTCACAGACTCTACACAATTATTCATAAGCATGGCTATCGTCATAGGCCCCACGCCTCCCGGCACCGGTGTAATAGCACTGCATTTAGGTGCTACGGACTCATAATCAACATCACCGCAAAGCTTATTGTCCTCATTGCGATGAATGCCCACATCAATCACTACCGCACCCTCCTTGACATATTCCGCAGTTATCATTTTAGGCTTTCCTACGGCAACTACCAAAATATCTGCGCGTTTTGTAACCTCTTTTAAATCCTTTGTACGGCTGTGTGCTATCGTAACTGTTCCATTCTCTCTAAGAAGCAGCAACGCCATAGGCTTACCTACAATATTGCTTCTTCCAATCACAACACACTCCTTGCCTGCAATTTCCACTCCCGAACGCTTTAACAGCTGAATAATACCTGCGGGAGTACAGGATACAAAGCCAGCCTTTCCGATGCACAGTGCACCCACGTTTTGAGGGTGAAAGCCATCTACGTCCTTCTCAGGACTAATGGTATTTAGTATCTTTTCCTCCTCAATGTGCTTAGGAAGGGGAAGCTGCACCAAAATTCCGTTCACATCGGTGCGACAGTTCAACTCCTCTACCAGATTCAAAAGCTCCTGTTCGGTCACATTCTCCTCCAGCTCATATGCCAGAGAACGAATTCCAATTTCCTCACATGCTTTTTTCTTGTTGCGAACATAAACGCTTGAGGCAGGGTCGTTACCCACCTGAATCACAGCCAGCGTTACCTCCACACCCTCAGCCATCATTTTGGTAACCTTTTCCTTAAGCTCTTCCTTAATTTGTGTAGAAATTGCTTTTCCGTCAATTATCTGTGTCATGCTTTCCTCATTTCTGCCCTTGGGGCTATTTCTAAAAAAGTCCTGTAATTACACCCTTATCATCTACATCAATATTATAGGCAGCAGGCTGCTTGGGAAGTCCGGGCATAGTCATAACTGCTCCTGTCAGCACTACCACAAAGCCCGCTCCCGCTGATACATAAACCTCTCTGATATTCAGTTCAAAGCCTACCGGACGTCCTAACAGCTTAGGGTCATCAGACAGGGAATACTGATTTTTTGCCATGCAGACAGGAAAATGTCCGAAGCCCAGCTCTTCAAGCTTGGCAAGCTGTTTTAAGGCTGTGGGCGCAAAATTCACATTCCCTGCTCCATAAATCTCTCTGGCAACAGTCTCTATCTTCTCCTTCAGGCTTATATTATCCTGATATAAAAGCCTGAAATGACTTTCCTTCTTCTCAAGTGTTTCCAAGACCTTCTTGGCAAGTGCGATACCACCCTCACCGCCCTTTGCCCACACCTCGGACAGAGCGAATTCGCAGTTTCTTTCCTCGCAGAAGCGTCTCACAAAGGAAATCTCCTCCTCCGTGTCTGTCACAAAGGAATTTAAGGTTACAACTACCGGAACACCAAATTTATGCAGATTTTCAATATGCTTTTCCAGATTTACAATACCCTTCTGCAACGCCTCCAGATTCTCCGTATTTAAATCTGCTTTTGCAACGCCACCGTTATATTTCAAGGCTCTGATGGTAGCTACCAATACCACAGCGTCAGGCTTTAAGCCTGCAGCTCTGCACTTAATGTCAAAAAATTTCTCTGCTCCCAAGTCCGCACCAAAGCCTGCCTCGGTAATACAGTAATCTGCCATTTTCAATGCAGTCTTTGTGGCTCTCACTGAGTTGCAGCCATGGGCAATATTTGCAAATGGTCCTCCATGCACAAGTGCCGGAGTATGCTCCAGGGTCTGAATCAGGTTAGGCTTGATGGCATCCTTTAATAGTGCTGCCATAGCGCCTACCGCCTTTAAATCACCGGCAGTTACAGGCTCACCTGCGTAATTATAGGCAACCACAATGCGTGATAGCCTTTCCTTTAAATCCTTCATATCGTCTGCCAGACAAAGAATTGCCATAATTTCACTGGCAACGGTAATTACAAAATGGTCCTCTCTTACAAAGCCGTCCATCTTGCCGCCAAGTCCCACCACAATGTTGCGCAGAACTCTGTCATTCATATCCTCACAGCGCTTCCACACAATCTGTCTTGTATCGATATTCAGCTCATTTCCCTGCTGGATATGATTATCCAACAATGCTGCCAATAGATTGTTGGCAGAGGTAATGGCATGAAAATCCCCCGTAAAATGAAGATTCAAATCCTCCATAGGTACAACCTGAGCATAGCCGCCTCCGGCAGCGCCTCCTTTAATACCAAAGCATGGTCCCAACGAAGGCTCGCGCAGGGCAATAATGGCCTTTTTGCCAAGCTTTGCAAACGCCTGTCCAAGGCCTACACTGGTGGTTGTTTTGCCCTCACCCGCAGGTGTGGGATTGATTGCCGTCACCAAAATAAGCTTTCCGTCAGGCTTATCCTTCACCTTTTCCATATAAGAATCTGAAATTTTGGCTTTATATTTTCCATAAAGCTCTAACTCCTCTGCATCAATGTCAAGACCTGCGGCAATCTTCGTAATCGGCTCCATAACCGCTTCCTGTGCAATCTGAATATCTGTCTTCATACTTTCTCTCCATTCTGCCAACAACACAAATTCTCTGATTGAAAATCAAAGATTTTTTAATTTATCTCCTCTAATAGCTGTTCAAACTGTTCCATGCTCATCAAAACCTTGCGGGGCTTTGTACCTTCTTCCTTACCTACCACACCATGTTCACACAGCTGATCCATAATTCTCGCAGCCCTGTTAAAGCCGATTTTGAATAGTCTCTGTAACATACCTATGGAAGCCTTATCCTTTTCGATAATAAATTTTCCCGCTTCTTCAAAATATTCATCTCTCTCACTGCCGCCAACTGCTCCGGCGCCAGAGGCTCCAATATTTTGAATTTTTTCCTCAATATCCTCCGCATAGGTATTACCCAACGCCTGATTTTTCAGGAAATCCACCACATCTGACACCTCCTTGTCAGACACAAAGGCTCCCTGAATACGCGCCGGCTTAGAATAGCCTTGCGGATAGAAGAGCATATCACCCTTTCCCAGCAGCTTTTCCGCTCCGTTCATATCCAATATAGTGCGGGAATCCACACCGCTGGATACTGCAAATGCCACACGGCTGGGCATATTTGCCTTAATTAAGCCTGTGATAACATCTACGCTGGGACGCTGGGTAGCAATAATCAAATGAATTCCTGCCGCTCTTGCTAACTGTGCCAAACGACAGATGGACTCCTCCACCTCACCGGGACACACCATCATAAGGTCGGCAAGCTCGTCTACAATAATAACAATCTGAGGCAGCTTAGAAGGAATTTCCTCTCCTCCGCTCTCCATCATACCCTCTATCTTCTTGTTGTAGCCCTTAAGGTCACGGACATTAAAATCGGCAAACTTTCGATATCTGTCCTCCATTTCCGTAACACCCCAGTGAAGAGCCGCAGACGCCTTCTTGGGGTCTGTCACCACAGGAATCAACAGGTGAGGAATTCCGTTATATACACTCAGCTCTACCACCTTAGGGTCCACCATAATCAGCTTCACATCATCCGGATGCGCCTTATAAAGAATACTCATAATCAGAGTGTTAATACATACTGATTTACCCGAACCGGTAGCACCTGCTATCAGCATATGGGGCATTTTGGCTATATCAGCCACCACAGTCTTACCAGCAATATCCTTTCCCACCGCAAATGCCAGATTTGAAGGGAATTCCTTAAATTCTCTGCTCTCAAGCAAATCTCTTAAGGCAACCATCATATTTTCCTTGTTGGGCACCTCAATTCCAATCGCTGCCTTGCCGGGTATAGGCGCTTCAATACGAATATCCGTAGCTGCAAGATTCAGCTTAATATCGTCTGCCAGTCCTACTATCTTGGAAACCTTTACACCCTGTTCAGGCTGTAGCTCATATCTGGTAACACTGGGGCCCTGACTGATATCGGTAATTGTCACCTTTACCCCGAAGGTATTTAAGGTCTGCTGTAAGCGCAAGGCTGTTTCTTTTAATTCTCTGGTAGAATCTCCTGCCGAAGCAACTCCCTTCTGTAATCTGGAAAGAGGCGGAAACATATATTTCTTGGGAAACTTTTTATGAGTATCAATAGCCGCCTCCAGCTCTTGTCTTTCCTGCGGTTTCGCCATAGGCTTCGTTGCTTCTGCCGCCGTCTGCACAGGTTCAGGAATTCCCTCCTTATGAATGCGAATCTCCTCTGCCTCATGGGGGAAAGGCTCCTGTACCGGCTCTGCCATTGTCGGCTCCTCAAGCTCCACCTGATGCGCACTGCGAACCTGTATTTTATCAAAATCAAACTCCGGCTCCACAGATGATGCTTCAAAATCCTGCTCCTGCATCAATGCCTCCTCGGAATATGTAATCTCATGAATATCATTACGGTGCTTCTCCTCCTCCGGCTTTTTCAAAGAAGTATCTATCATGACACCGCTGACCTTCTTTTCCATACGGAGAATTTTTTCATTTTCCTTCTCCTCCGCACGAAGTCTTCGCTCCTCTTCCTTTCGAACTCGCTGCTCCTCCATAGCCTCACGCCTAAGCTGGGCATATTCTCTTCTGCGTTCAGCATCTGCCTTGGACTTCTCCCTGATTCGACTGCCGCCGTTTTTCACACTGCTGATTAAGGATTTCTCGGTGAGCAGAATCAGGCTGATTACTGAGAACAATAACACAACCAAAACCGTTCCTGTCATGCCCAAATAATGATGCAGGAAATAAGTAAGACTTCCGGCAATAACACCGCCTCCCGCTTTAGCGTCTCTACAGCCTTCATAAATTACCTTTACATCATATTGCTCAATCTGCACCACATTCTTTGCAATTAAATCACAGGAAACTCCCAGCATCAAAAAAAGAACTGCGCCCGCTACGATTTTGCGCACGGCACTGGGATTGCCCTCATTGGCAAACCAAAATGCCATTGCCAAAAACAGCAGGATGGGTGCAATATATGCTGTAAAGCCAAATAAGCCAAATAAAACACCGCTTATTTCATTTCCTACCGGTCCAATCAGACCAAAATTACAGCAAAATAAAATTATCATTGCCACAAACAATATAATAAGTCCAATTTCATGAAACAACGCACTTTCCTGTGCCGCACGCTGTAAATCGGCTTTCTTTTTTCTCGTATTTGCTTTTGCTCTATTCTTTTGAGAAGATGACGTTTTTCTGCCTGATGTAGCCGCCATTTTCATTTACCTCACATCTAATCTGACTAAGCAGCCAAACATGCTGCCAAAATACACTTATTTGAGTATACCATTTTTATTCCCGCTTGTCACCATGTATACAATTTTTTCATAGAATCAATTTTTCACTTATTGCTCTTTGATGCCTTTCTGCCCTGTGAAATCATGTCATGAAGCTTCTCTATTGCCTTATCAATTCCGCCCACCTCATCAATAATTCCATTTTTAACAGCCTCCTCACCCACCAGAATAGTTCCTACATCCTTGGTAAGAATCCCTGTTTCCAACATTAACTCCTCAAAGCGCTTCTTATCTACCTTGCAATGTTCGCAGACAAACCCTGTAATTCTGTCCTGTATCAATTTAAAATACTCAAAGGTCTGAGCCACCCCAATCACCATACCGTTTGTTCGCACCGGGTGAATCACCATCGTACCGGTAGGTACAATGTAGGAATAATCCGTGCTTACCGCGATAGGAACTCCTATGGAATGGCTTCCTCCCAGCACCAAGGATACCGTAGGCTTACTGAGAGAAGCCAGCATTTCCGCAATGGCAAGTCCTGCCTCCACATTTCCTCCCATAGTATTCAGAAGCACCAATACACCCTGAATTTCACCACTATCCTCAATAGCGGCAAGCTGCGGCAGTATATGCTCATATTTTGTAGTTTTTGAACTGCCCGACAAATTATCATGCCCTTCAATTTCACCAATAATGGATATTAAATGAATATTCTGTTTTTCTTCATTTTGATTTAAGGTAAGCTGTCCTACCTGCTCAATGCGTTCGTCCTGATGCTTCTCCTGTTCTGCCTTTTTATCTGCATTTTCTCCCATAAATAAACCACCTTTCTCATCAGCCGCCATAATTAAAAAAATAAAAGAGCAAAATATTGATTTTGCTCTTTTATTTTGTGCTGTTTTTCAGTGATTTATGTGTAATCAATTTATTTAAAGAATATCAAAGTCATCATTTTCGTCCACCGGATAATCATAATCAAAACCATCCTTTTCGTCCGGCTTTAGTCTGTAATCCATTGTTTTCGCCACATGCTTCTTAGGCAGGGGAAGCGGATTTTCAATAAAACGCACACCCGCAGCCGGCGCAGATACAGCCTCCGTTTTCACTATTGTGTCTGACTTCACTATTTTTGCTGCTTTTATCGCCGTCTCTTTGCTTGCACTCTTCGCCGGAGCAAACACATTGCAAATGCCGATTCCCGCCAGCACTGCCATAAAAATATACAGCAGTTGAAAGCCCATCATTTCAACAGTTGTTATCTGAAAGCACTGCATCGCTATAAGTGCTGCGGAAGCAAGCACCCATACGCTTGTCCTTTCAACCTCTTGAGGATATCGGAAGCTGAAAATCCCTAAGCTCATAATAAGCAGAAGAACTATCATATCCCAATAGGCTTTTCCTGCACAGACAATAACCGGCAGTGCAAAAACCTCCGGCGAATACAGGCTACGCCATGCCATAAGAACACTGAAAAATTCCTTACCGCTCAACACTGTATCAAGCGCTATACACCCGAAAAATCCGATTATGGCACTTCCAAAGCAGATACCAAGAGTTCCCAATCGTTCCCTGCGGACAAGCATACCACTTAGCATAAACACAAATAATGTTATACCGGCAATATCCAAATAAACAGTAATTGCTATGACAATTCCCGTGACACAATACCTCAACATACTACAATCACTTTTTTTCAGGCAGCCTGACGCAACATACAGCGCCATGCCATAAATCAGCAAAAATAATATATTAGGCGAAAGCACGAGAGCCTCAGCCGCAAGAAAGGGCGAAAGCATCATAAAAGCCAGCATTATAATCGCTGATACTACCCCGGCAAGTCTTCGCACTGCAAAATAAAACGCCACCGCTGCCAGCAGATACAAAATTACCTGCAGCCACACACCTAGTGCTATCTTATTTCCAAAAAGAAGACAAACGATATGTAAAAGCTGTAAATACAGGTATACCGCACCATGTACCACCTGTATCACTCCCTGCTCCCCCGTCACCTTGGCAAGCTCATAATAACCATCTCCTGTAAGGCTCTCAGGGAAATTCCATATACACAGAAAAAGTCCTGTGCAAAGTAACGCTGCCACCAAGCCACTCTCCGACAAATAAGAAAGCTTCTTATTTGCCCTCAGCTTAGAAGCCGCTCCTGCAAAAAGGCGTAAGAAAAATACTACTGCTCCTGCTGCAAGCAGACAAGCACAGCCAATCAAAAGACATATTGGCAGGGAATATCCCGTTTGTCTTCCTCGAAGCATAACCAAACAGAATATACCGCTTCCTACTGCTACTGTATATAGCAGCCACATAAAATAACTGAATCCATTCTTTTTCCAGCTCATCTTCAGTCTTCCCTTTTCCTTTTTTGCCAAATAGACATCAGACAGGAAGTATACTGCTGTATACCACATACAGCTATTGGCAACAGTAACGGCAAGAACACAAATAAATATCGGGCTCTCGCCTCAAACAACATTTGATAGAAAAAGATGCCTAAAAAGCAAATTACAAAAACCCCATATTCCTCTCTCTTTTTCTCCTTACACAAACAGATACCCGGAATACCGAGAATACTAAATATCCAAGCAAGCTGACAAAGGGTGTTGTAGCCTCCTACGTCATAACTAAATTCATTGTTCCAAAAGATACTTCTGAGCCTCTGGGTCAATGCCGTATTGCTCGCCATGGAATCAGGATAATGCTCGTGAATCCACACCTCTGTCCTCCATCCGAAAACCCCATCATTGAAGGTCATTACCATTTTTCTAAGCCAAAAATATATCGTACCAAAAAATCCTCTGTCCTTCAGTCTTGCGCCTGCCCTTTCAAGCTCCGCATGAATCCTGTCTTCTCTGCTTGTCTGAAACTCTCCGAACATTGCCACATCATCCGTATAGTACCCACCGGTAGTCTCCTCATTCAGACCCATATAGAAATAATGCTGCCAGCCCGCCTCAATTTCCTGATTAAAGTCTAAACCGATTTCTTCAATAATGTGTCCGGCATAGGCTTTATTAGCCAGCGCCATAACTACCGTCAACACTATCTGCACCAAAACAAACCCCCATCTTTTCCTGTAATCCTTCAAGAAACAGATAATCTCAGTTCCAAGAACTGCAATCACCACAATATAAAGATTGGGCTTTATAAAGCCTCCAAGCATTCCTATCACAACAGACAGCAGAATGCATATATATTTAGTTCCTATATGGGCAGCCTTCCGATAGCACACATAGAAATAAATACACATAATAGGAAAAATCAATCCGTAGGTATCTGTGTAGGGCGCAATCTTCCACGGAGATATTCCCACCAACACCAGATACAGAAAAAAGACCGCTGCAACAGGCATCACCTTTTTCGTCAGCTTCTTTACCATAAGACAGCTAAAAAATCCCGCTATGGAAATCAATGCGCAATTCACCTGAATCCATATAAAATCATATACATACGGATAATTTTGCATTTCCAGTGCCTTGTGATAAAGCCTTCCCAAAATATAAGCTATGGGTATATTATTGGAATATATGGAAAAGTAAGACTGATACCCCAGCATTTGTTCCTTGGCAATTTCATAAGCTGCACCGCGAACTACCATAATATCCCATGGAAGCTGAAAGGCAATTTCCTTTGCAACCCGGACATTCACAGCATAAAGTGCCACAAATAAAAGGGCAAGCACACAGTTTGTCGCCCAATTTACTCGTGAGGAGAGCTGTATATTTCTGCATTTCCAAAAGAGGAACATACAAATGCCCAATCCTGCCATGGCTATGATAAAAAGCACCTGACCCGGCAGTCTGGTTACAATCTTCATGCCCTCATAATAATCCATGTAGTTACCCACAAGTACTACGCAAAACAAAACCGGGAAAAATGCCGCCAGCATAAGAATGCTTAACATTCCAAATATCCTATTTGATATTTTCATACACCCAGCCCCGCTATACATCACTTTCTTCTGATAATATTTTTTCAATATTATAACGTGGCCTATGTTTTACCTCAATATAAATCTTTCCTATATACTGTCCAACCAGTCCGATTGCAAGCAGCTGTAAGCCTCCAAGGAACCAAATGGACAAAATAAGTGATGTCCAGCCCGGAACCACATGACCTGTAAAATAAGAAATCAAGGCATAAACCGCAGCCAAAAGTGAAACTAAAATAATGAAAAATCCCAAACCGAGTATCAGACTGATTGGCTTTACGCTAAATGAAGAAATACCGTTAAATGCCAATGCCAGCATCTTTTTCAGGGGATATTTGGATTCGCCTGCAACACGCTCCTTGCGGTCGTAATATACGCTGTCTGTCTGATAACCAATCAAGGGCATCATTCCCCGCAGGAAAAGATTGGTCTCCTTGTACTGGGAGAATTGCTCCACTGCCCTCTTGCTCATCAGTCGGAAATCAGCATGATTATAAACCGTCTTCACGCCCATAAGGCTCATAACCTTGTAAAAGCCCTGTGCTGTGGTGCGCTTAAAAAAGGTATCCGTCTTGCGCTCTCTGCGCACACCGTAAACTATGTCACAGCCCGCATGAAATTTATCAATCATTTCCTCAATCACTGTAACATCGTCCTGCAAATCCGCATCAATGGAAACTGTCACGTCACTCATATCCTTGGCGGTAATCAGTCCTGCCGTCAATGCAAACTGATGTCCCACATTACCTGCCAGCTTCACGCCCCTCACAGAGACAGGGTGTGCCTTATGCTGCTCCTCAATCAGCTCCCATGTACGGTCCTTACTTCCGTCATTTACAAAAAGAATAAAGCTGTCCTCTGCAATCTTGCCCTTGCCAATCAAATCATCAAGCACGCCTCTGAGCGCCTCGGAAGCAATATTTAATACTTCCTCTTCATTATAACAGGGAACCACAATTGCCAGTCTATCCATTTCTACCTCATTTCTGTCAGGCAGCCACTTCTCTGCCGCAACCCTTTTCTAATTTATTACTGTAATGCCTGCTCTAAGTCAGCAATAATATCATCTACATGCTCAATTCCCACAGAAAAACGAATCAAATCAGGTGCAACACCTGCCTCAACAAGCTGCTCGTCTGTCATCTGTCTGTGAGTATGGCTTGCAGGGTGAAGTACACAGGTCCTTGCATCTGCCACATGGGTAACAATGGCTGCCAGCTTTAACTTGTCCATCATCTTTTCTGCGGCTTCTCTACCGCCCTTAAGACCAAAGGAAATAACACCGCAGGTTCCTTTCGGCATATATTTCTGTGCAAGCTCATAATACTTATTACCCTTAAGACCGGGATAATTTACCCACGCCACCTTCTCATGCTTCTCAAGATATTCCGCCACAGCCTGCGCATTGGCACAATGTCTCTCCATACGAAGAGGAAGAGTCTCCAAACCTACATTCAGCAGAAACGCATTCTGTGGAGACTGAATAGAACCCAAATCTCTCATAAGCTGTACTGTAGCCTTGGTGATATAAGCGCCCTTGCCAAACTTCTTTGTATAAGTAACACCATGATAGGACTCATCAGGTGTAGTAAGCCCCGGAAATTTCTCCGCATTGGCATCCCAGTCAAAATTACCCGAATCCACAATAGCGCCGCCCACACACATTGCATGTCCATCCATATATTTTGTAGTGGAGTGGGTAACGATATCTGCTCCCCATTGAAAGGGATTACAGTTAATGGGGGTTGCAAAGGTATTGTCCACAATCAGAGGAACATTATGGGAATGTGCCACATGTGCAAACTTCTCAATATCCAGAACCACCAGCGCAGGATTGGCAATGGTCTCAGCAAACACGCATTTTGTGTTCTCACAAAATGCCTTGTTAAGCTCCTCCTCAGAGGCATCAGGGTCTACCACTGTACAGGAAATGCCCATTTTTTTCATGGTTACAGTCAATAAATTAAAGGTACCGCCGTAAACCGTTGAGGACATTACCACATGGTCGCCCGCTTCACATATATTGAAAACAGCATAATAGTTGGCAGCCTGTCCCGAGCTTGTCAGCATAGCAGCTACGCCGCCCTCCAGCTCGCAGATTTTCTGTGCCACATAATCATTGGTAGGATTCTGTAGACGTGTATAAAAATATCCGCTCTCCTCCAAATCAAATAACTTACCCATCTGCTCAGAGGTATCATATTTAAAGGTTGTACTCTGAACAATCGGTAAAACTCTGGGCTGCCCCTTTACAGGCTTCCAGCCTGACTGTATGCATATTGTTTCCTTCTTGTAATTGTGTTCCATATGCTCTTCCTCTCTTATTTGTCTATTACTCGTCCCAGTTGTGATATACTGCCTGCACGTCGTCGTCATCATCTAAAAGGTCAAGAGTTCTCTGAAGATTCTTAATGGCAGTCTCGTCCGTAAGCTCCACATAATTCTGAGGAATCATGGTAACCTCTGCACTCAGCATAGGAATCTTCGCCTCCTCAAGAGCTTCTCTCACTGCATCAAAGCTGTCAGGATCAGTCAGCACCTCAAAGCTGTCTTCCTCCTCTGCAAAATCCTCCGCGCCTGCATCAAGCGCCATCATCATCAAATCATCAGCCTCCAGATCGCATTCTTCCTTGTCGATGATAATCTGACCCTTCTTATCAAACATAAAGGATACGCAGCCGGGGGTTCCAACATTGCCCTGTCCCTTAGTAAAGGCACTTCTCACATTGGCAGCTGTACGGTTCTTATTGTCCGTAAGTGCATCTACAATAATAGCAATACCGTTTGGACCATAGCCCTCATATGTAACATACTCATAATTAACATTGCCCACATCACCGGCAGCCTTCTTAATACCGCGTTCAATGGTATCATTGGGCATATTGTTAGCCTTTGCTTTGGCAATTACCGTTGCAAGCTTAAAATTATTGCTGGGGTCCGGACCGCCTTCCTTTACGGCAACCGCAATTTCCCTTCCGATAATGGTAAAGATTTTACCCTTTGCAGCATCGTTCTTCTCTTTTTTATGCTTAATATTTGCAAATTTTGAATGTCCTGACATTTCTCTGTACTCCTTTTTTATAAAATCAAACCAATTTTAATCATATCATTATTTTTGCTTTTCTTCAAGCATGGATTGCAGCTCTCCTTCTGCCCCGCTTTCTGCCACAGGAAGCTTGTCCGGAAGCTTTGTCACAAGCACTGTCTGAATCATTTTTCTCTCCACCGAAAGAATTTTGAAATTATAACCTTGGTAATCCACGTCAAAATCCTCATCCGGCTCCGGTATTTTGTCCAGCTTAGATATCAAAAAGCCATTGAGCGTCTCGAATTCGTCTTTTTCAAAGGTAATGTTAAAGCGTTCCTCCAAATCCTCCAAGGGTGTTGTACCTTCAATAATATATTCGTCATTACCCTTGTCCTCAATATATTCTTTATCCTCGTCATATTCGTCCTGAATATTTCCTACGATTTCCTCCAGAATATCCTCCATTGCCACAAGCCCGTCAGTTTGTCCGTACTCATCGACTACAATTACCATTTGCAGCTTTTTCGACTGCATTTCCTTGAACAGCTCGTCAATATTTCTTGTCTGTGGTACGAAGCTGGGCTCTCTGAGCAGACCCTTTACATTTTTGATTGCGGCATTACTGCTTTTATGCTCTACCTGAAAACGCATGGCATCCTTAAGGTGAAGGATACCGATTATATGGTCAATATTTTCCTCATACACCGGATATCGGCTGTTTTTTCCTGCAAGCATAAAAGCTATGGCGTCCTTTAACCCCGTACTTCCATCTATGGCAACTATATTCTTGCGATGGGTCATAATGTCCTGAGCCTCCTTATCACCCAGCTCAAAAATATTGGATATCATCTGTGCCTCGCTTTCCTGAATCAGACCCTGCTCATGCCCCTCTTGAACCATGCTAATCAGCTCTTCCTCAGTAATATCGCTTGCCTCCTCACCGCCTCTTACCCCAAATAAGAAGAGTATTCCGTTGACGGTGGCCGTAACAAGTCCGGTTATGGGCTTTAACAGCCAAATCACAAGAGTCACCGGTGTAATGCAGAAATAAGCCCACTTATCCGGCATTCTCGACGCAATTTTCTTTGGCAGCAGCACACCTAAGGTCAGCAATATGTACAAAAGCGCCAGCATGGTAACTATAGCCGAAACAGCTATAATCACCTGTGCCGGAATACCTGTAAGCTTCAAATTGTCCATAGCAAGCCTTTTCAGTATATTGGTAATCCCACCCAGCCAAAGCATGAAATATACTGCTCCCACTATGACATTAATCATAGTCACAATCAGCTGTACCGTGTTCACATATTCGGCAGGATTGCTAATGATTTTAAGCAGACGTATGGATTTTTTATCCTTTTCCTCCTCGGCTCGCCGCTCTGCCTCCTTGCGGTTCAAGCTGCTTATAGCTGCTCCGAAGCCATAGAAATACATGTCAATTAATAATAACAATAAAAAACAAATAATACTGGCAGTAGGTCCACTGTCGTCCATGAAAATAGTACCTCTCTTTCAACATCTTAAGTCAATATATCATTTCTATAGGTCCTCGTCAAGCAAACCGCTTATTTCAGCTGAAACTCACTCTTTTATGTATCCAGCTCCAGACTAATCATCAGCGCCCTGTTTACTTTTTTCATTATATCGCCCTCTAAATGACAAACCTTATCCTTCAGGCGCTTTTTATCAATGGTTCGAAGCTGCTCCAAAAGCACCACCGAATCCTTATCCATATCATAAAGAGCAGCATTTAATTCTATATGGGTAGGCAGCTTCGCCTTATTCATCTTTGAGGTAATGGCTGCGCAGATAACCGTTGGGCTGTGTCTGTTACCCACATCATTCTGAACAATAAGCACCGGGCGGATTCCTCCCTGCTCAGAGCCGATAACCGGTCTTAAATCCGCGTAATATACATCTCCTCTTCTCATTTTTCCTCCATGATATACTTCATTCATTGTTATGTCCATGCCGTTTCCGCTCAAGCCTTCGCGGGCGTACACCTTATGAATAGTATTGCCTTTTTATCCGGAGGTATTCAATGAACTTATTTATAATCCGCAAAATAATCCTTCACAGAAATAATCTGTCCACCCTTTACATATACTCGGGGAATCCTCTTTCCCAAATCACAGACAAGCTCATAATTAAAGCGCCCCGAAAGCTCTCCCAAAAGCTCTGCACTCAGCTGTTCCTTTCCGTCAACACCAAGCAGCGTCACCTTATCACCCTCTTTTGCCTCAGGGATTTCACTGACATCTACCATAAATTGATCCATACATACTCTGCCCAATATTTTTGCTCTTATCCCATGTATCAATACATATCCCTTGTTTGACAGGGAACGGGGATAACCGTCTCCATAGCCTACGGGAATGGTTGCCACACGCATATCTGCCTCTGCTGTATAGATACCGCCGTAGCTGACGCTTTGCCCCTTTTTCAAGGTTTTTATGTATACAATATGACTGTAAAGAGACAGCGCCGGACGCAAGGGCACTATTTCCCTGCTCACCTCCGAAGATGGATACAGACCATACAGCGTAATCCCCGCTCTCACCACGTCCATATTAGCCTCTGACAGCTCTAATATTCCTGCACTGTTAGAGCAATGCTTCACCGGAATGGTTAAATGCAGTTCTTCCTCAACTCTTTTGATAAATTCCAAAAATAGGGCAAGCTGCTTTTTGGCACTTGTCTTGTCTGCCTCGTCAGCCCGTGCAAAATGTGTAAAAATACCCTCTATCTCTATCCCCTGCTGTGCCTTAAGCTTCTCCACAAATCGAAGTCCTTTTTCATCAGGAGTGATACCGATTCTGCTCATTCCTGTATCTACCTTAATATGAACCTTCATCTTCATACCCTGCTTTAAGGCTGCATTTGATAGCTCCTCAATGGAATCCTCTCTGAAAACTGCCGGACGAATCTCCTCCCTTGCAAGCATCTCATAGCAGTAGGGAAAGGTATAGCCCAGAATCAATAGCGGTTTTTTCACTCCTGCCCTTCGCAGAATATGTGCCTCCTCCGCCGTTGCCACCGCAAAGCCAAACATAAAATCCAAGGGCTCCAGCACATTGGCAATAGGTACACAGCCGTGCCCATAGCCATCTGTCTTGATAACGCCAATCATTTTTGTCTTCTCCGCAATATTTGCCTTCATATTCCGCATATTATCTTCAATGGCGTCCAAATCCACCTGTGCATATGCTCTCTGATAGGTTTTAAGCTTTTCCGTCAGATTTTCCATGTGTTTCATACCTTCCTTCCTAAGTGCCTAATTATGTCCGTTGCCATACATGCATGTTCACCAAGCTCCTCTGCAGCCCTGTCTCCCGCCCATGCATGAATATGCACTCCGATTGAGGCAGCCTCAAACGATTGCAGCTTCTGAGCCAGCAGGCCGGCTATCACACCCGCAAGAACATCTCCGCTCCCCGCTGTTGCCATGCCACTGTTGCCCCTCACGTTCACACACACAGGCTCATTCTCCTTGCAGGTAAAGGTTCTGGCATCCTTAGCCGTCACAACCGCGTGTAATCGTTGCGCCAGCAGTATGCCGAAGCACGATAAATCCTTCTTTAAATCAAAAATCGTTTTATTAAGCAGCCTTGCAAGCTCACCTACATGAGGCGTCAGAATTATGCTTCTTCCCTCTGCTCCCTGTGCGGAAAGCTTACTCTGCAGCTGTTCGTCCTGCGCCAGCAGATTCAACCCGTCCGCATCTATCAATAATGGCAGTCTGCTTTCCAAAATTACCCTTTCAAGGCATTCCTTCGCTTCTTTACTTTGGGAAAGCCCCGGTCCTAAGCAGATTACATCTGCCCATCTCAGCCCTTCCTCCAAATCCTCCCTTGTACCAAACAGTGCCTCCGGCACAGCCTGCTGTATAATAATGCGGTTTTCTTCCGGTGATAACACCTTTACCAAGCCTGCACCCGCCTTGTAGGCACTGCGTGCCGCAAGTACAGCTGCTCCTGCCATATTGACACTTCCTGCAACTAAAAGCACCTTGCCAAAGCTTCCTTTATTGCCGTCCCCACTTCTTAAGGGAAGCAGCTTCTCCGACTCCTCGTCATAGTAAAACATCAAAGGCTTCTGCCCCAAGAAAGCTCTTTCACTGATACCAATATCTGCTGTGATTATTTTGCCCGCATATTCACAGCCCGGAAACAGCTTTAAGCCTCTTTTTTCAAAGGCAAAGGTTACTGTCATGTCAGCCTTCACTGCACAGCCAAGCACTCTGCCCGTGTCCGAACAAATGCCGCTTGGCACATCAAGCGCCAGCTTAAAGCCCTCCTTTGCATTAAAATACTCTACCGCTTTTCTAAAGTCTCCCTCTATTTCTCTGGACAACCCTACGCCAAACAATGCATCTACCAAAATATTATATTCTTCTCTCAGCGGTTTGCTGCTTATCCTCACAGAATAATTTTCCAGTATGCTTCTCTGATTCCTCCACTGCCCGGAAGCCTTCGCCTCATCGCCCACACACCAGACATCAACCAAACAGCCTGCCTCACATAAAAATCTGGCAAGTGCCAGACCATCTCCTCCGTTGTTGCCCATTCCTGCAAGCACTAAAATTGTCCTGCCCGTCATATTCTCCGTTCCAAACGTATAAAGCAGCGTCCGGTATGTCATAAGTGCCGCACGCTCCATCAGCACCATACCCGGAATTCCTATTTTCTCTATGGTGTTTGTGTCATAGCGCTTCATTTCCTCCGCTGTAACCAAATATTTCATCGCCTGTTTCCTCCGTCTCCTTAACAAGTAAGCTGCGCTTTTGGGGCTTCACTCGTACAAATCCAAAAAGGGCTGTATATTCCAGCCCTTTTTTCTGCATCTCTATTCCTGTTTATCCTTATTAGGGAGCTTCGGGTGCTGCTCCTCAGGATTGTATTTCATATCAAATAAATTTATCACATCTGCTCCAAAAATATCATGCATATAGGAATATATCTCATGATTTTTCTGCTCCAGCTCCTGCTTGCGGATAAGCCGCTTCTTCAGTTCAATCCGCACCTGTGTCACCCAGTCTGCCGTCTCATTGATGACCGCTGTATTTTCCTGCATGGCATCATAGCAATATTCCATAGTCAAGAGCATCAGCTGAAAATTAATTTTTTCAATTTCGCGGGGTAATTCAAGCAGCTCGTCCTGATAGCTGTCAAGCTTTTCATTGCACTCCTCAATCAGGCGCTTATTATCCGCTATTTTTTTCTCTACTGCGGCATCGGCTCCCTGACTGCTCTCATCTGCCATGGATACAATTTCACTCATCAATTTCTTTTTAAGCTTCTTAATATCCTTGACCTCCGTATTTAGCTTACCCTGCCTTTTCAAAAGAGTGTTGAGCTGTTCCTCACACTCCTTTACAATCTCCTTCCCAAGCTCGTCCAAAAGACGATACCACTTATTATCCAAGGTCAGCACCGGGATTTTCTTGTCCTGAAGCGCAGCTATAAACAATTCTTCCTTTTTTCTTTCACTATTATTCACGCTTCACAGTCACCTCATTTCCCCTGCCGTCTGCTACTTCTTATCCTTCTCCTGCATATAACGGTTGATGTTATAGGAAAGCTTCATCAGACTGTCAGAAAGATGTACATTCTCCACCTGAATACCATCAGGGAGATTCAAATCCACATGGGCAAAATTCCATATAGCACGAATTCCGTTCTGTGCCAGCCTGTTCGCCACTTCCTCCGCACTTGTCTTGGGAATTGTCAATACAGCAATATCAATGTCATTCTCCCTGACAAAGGTCTCCATCTCCTCCATGGGCATTACCTTAACTCCTCGTACATCTCTTCCTACAAGGTCAGGGTTTTTGTCAAACATACCCCGGAAAATAAAGCCTCTTCTTTCAAAATTCATATAATTGCCAAGAGCTCTTCCCAAATTACCCGCACCTACAATAATGAAATTATGCTTTTTGTCCAAGCCTAAAATTTTGCCAATTTCTTTATATAAATACTCTACATTATAGCCATAGCCCTGCTGTCCGAAACCGCCAAAATTATTGAAATCCTGACGAATCTGTGAAGCAGTTACCTTCATCAGCTCACTAAGCTCCTGTGAGGATATTCTCTCCACGCCAGCATCCTTCAGTTCACCCAGATATCTAAAATATCTGGGTAAACGGCTGATGACAGCCTGCGATATTTCTTTCTCTTCCAAGGGGGGATACCTCCAAAAATTATCATTAACCAAATGCCCGCTTTGCGGTCGCTTGCTTTTCTTCTCTTGCTGGCTCCAAAATCTTCCGCTCCGCGGAAGTCGTGCTCCGCACTCTCTATTTTGTCGCTAATATGTCAGCTAAAACCAAAT